>MDTB01071385.1_pt1 | contig 15702 bp, 13 predicted proteins | sample 811161 | NCBI WGS metagenome assembly MDTB01 (sample SAMN05326650, study PRJNA326480) | marine metagenome | isolation source: seawater | place: Mediterranean Sea | collected 2009 | reverse complement strand
GCGGTTACAGCAAGGGCGAAAACGAACAGGTTTTTGGACAGGATATTGACGGCGTTTTTCTGGCGGCACATTCCGGCTTCAACCATGGCGAAGCCGGCGTTCATGAAGATCACCAGAATGGTGGCAACCAGCAGCCACATGTTGTTGGCCAGAAAGGCTGCATTGAGCTCCGGCAGTTCTTCAGCCTTGGCGGCGAAGGTGAAAATTCCCAGGCCCAGCAAGGCAACCGGCGCACATGCCAGCCAAACAAGGGATCGATGGGAACTGAAACCTCGGATGCTCTTGAGGAGCATCATCGGACCTTCGAGAAGACTGGCTTCCTGAAGTGTTTTTCGGCGCCGGTCCGGCGGCGACTGAGTGGCAGTTGTCATGAACAAAGGGGGCAGAACTGCTAAACGAGCAAGGCCTCTAGTCCTTGCTTACGCACACACGGTGGCGACAGTTTCAGAGTGCTTATGTTTGATCTGATACAAAACTTGAAACTGGTCTCAATGGCCGCAGGGAGTTCCAGAGAATCGCGTTCGGTTCGTAACGGAAGCAGCAGGGCAGGACTTCCACGCCCGAATTCAGCGCCTCCCTGAACAGCTCGCCATAACGCGGATCAGCGGCATCGCCCGGTGCGAAGTCCTTCACATCCGCCCGGCTGAGGCAGGGGACGAGAACAGCTCTCGCGTCTGGCAGTACCCCCATCATTTCCACAAGGTGTTTCTGGCCGCGTTCGGTCACCGTGTCCGGGAAGAGGGCTGTCGTCCCATCGGTCCAGGTGGTGTTTTTCACTTCCAGGTAGATCGCCCTTGAATCAGGGTTGCTTTCCGCTGGTGTGAGGAGCAGATCAATGCGGCTGCGGCGATTCACGCCGTAAGGCACCTCCGCGCGGATGGCAGCAATGGGGCCGAGTTGCTCGTCAAGACAGCCCGCTTCAACGGCGGCGCGGATCAGGCGGTTCGGCACGGCTGTGTTGATGCCCACCCAGCAGGATTTCCCGTCCACGCCTGGAACTTCAGCCTGCTCCCAGGTCCATGCCAGCTTTCGCTTTGGGGACGGTGCATGGCGCAGCCGAACTCTCTGGCCGGGAATTAGAACACCAGTCATTGGTCCGGTGTTGGCGCAGTGGGCCGTGATCTGTTGGCCGCTGCTCAGTTCCACGTCCGCCAAAAAGCGCTTGTAGCGCTTGATCAGGATCCCTTCCACAAGCGGCTCAAAGCTGAGCAGCGGTTTGCCCTCGAAGGCGCGGCCGGTCATGGCGCTAGCTGAGATAAGGCCATGGTGCTCCCGAACAAGCCCACAATGCGCGGATCCTGAATGCATCCGGATGGCGCGATCACTCAAGGGCATTGCCCTTGTCGTCACCCTTGGAACGCTGCTGAGCAAGTTCGGTGGACTGATTCGCCAGCTGGTCATCGCCGCCGCGTTCGGAGTCGGCGCCGCTTACGACGCTTACAACTACGCCTACGTGTTGCCGGGTTTTCTGCTGATCCTGCTCGGTGGAATCAACGGGCCTTTCCACAGCGCAATGGTGAGTGTGCTGAGCCGTCGGCCGCGTGCTGAAGGCGCCCACATCCTTGCGGCCCTGAACACCAGTGTCAGTGCTCTGCTGCTTGGCGTCACCGCCGTTTTGGTTCTTGCCGCTGGTCCACTGATCACGCTTGTGGGTCCAGGACTGAACAGCGAGTTGCATCGCATCGCCGTTGTTCAGCTGCAGGTGATGGCTCCGATGGCGTTGCTGGCCGGTCTGATCGGCCTCGGCTTCGGTTCACTCAATGCGGCCGATGAGTTCTGGATTCCGGCCGTCTCTCCGTTGATGTCAAGCCTTGCCCTGATCGTGGGTGTTGGCCTGCTCTGGTGGCAGCTGGGAGATGGAATCGCCCTGCCAGCCAATGCCCTGCTTGGCGGTGCTGTGCTGGCGGCAGCCACCTTGATGGGTGCCCTGTTCCAGTGGTTGATCCAGTTGCCGGCATTGATTCGGCAGGGTCTGGCCCGCTTTCAGCTGGTCTGGGACTGGCGTCATCCCGGGGTGCGGGAGGTCTGGCGGGTCATGGGACCGGCCACCTTGTCGTCGGGGATGTTGCAGATCAATGTCTTCACCGATCTGTTCTTCGCCTCCGGAATCGCCGGTGCCGCTGCAGGACTTGGTTACGCCAATCTGCTTGTGCAAACACCGCTGGGACTGATCTCCAATGCCCTGCTGGTGCCTTTGCTGCCGACATTTTCAAGGCTGACAGCACCGGAGGATCGGCAGGAACTGGTCTCTCGTATTCGCCAGGGCCTGATGCTGTCGATCACCTCGATGGTGCCGCTTGGAGGGCTGTTCATTGCTCTTGGGGCTCCGGTCGTGGTGTTGGTGTACGCCCGGGGCGCCTTCGACAGTGAGGCCGTCCGGCTTGTCACCGGCCTGCTGATGGCCTACGGCCTGGGGATGCCGGCGTATCTCGCAAGAGATGTTCTGGTGCGGGTGTTTTACGCGCTTGGTGATGGAACCACTCCTTTCCGCCTTTCGCTGGCAGGCATCGGCCTCAACATCGTTTTTGATTGGTTGCTTGTGGGAGGCCCCTCGCCCTGGGGCAACCAGCTGCCGTTCAGTTTCGGAGCGCCTGGCCTGGTGCTTGCCACCGTGGCGATCAATGTGATCACGTGTGCGGCCTTGCTGGTGGCCCTGCAGCGCAGGCTCGACGTCTTGCCGCTCAGGACATGGGCCGTCGATGCGGCCAAACTTTGTGGTGCCGGCCTGCTTGCCGCTCTGCCGGCCTGGTGGCTTCAGGGAGCAGTGCTCTGGCCCAACGGTCTGGCCGGGCAAGCTCTGCAGGTGGCCCTGCCTGGAGCGCTTGGTCTCGTCCTGTTCGGACTGTTGGGGTCCATCTTCGGGGTCCCGGAGGTCTCAGACCTTGGGAGTGCTCTGCGCCAGAGGCTCAGGATTCGTTGAGTCGGACTTCCCGGTCCTCTCGCACCTGGATTGGCAGCTCCAGCTGCTGCCGTCCGATCAGCTGAGGCCCTTGCACGGACACGATCCGGGCTTCGATGCCGAACTCACGGAATGCCGTCTCCAGTTCCTGAATCAACGCCTTCTCGACCTGAGCTTCCGGGTCGACAACTCGGCCGATCAGCCGCTCTCCCAGGGAGCCAATGCGCTGACGCACCACCTCTCGTGAGTTGGTGACTTCAATGATCAGCACATCACCAGTCCCAGAGGAGTGCAACCTTATCGGCAGTAAGGCTCGAGGATTTCCTCCAGTTCACGAAGCTGTGCGGGCGGTAAAAGTCTTGCCAGTGGCAGTTGTGTAGCTCCGCCCGCCAGCGACACCTTCACCGCTTCGATCGCTTGCCTGGCGGCAACGGAAGCGCCCTGCTCAACACGGGCACTGCACTCAATTGCTAAGGGGCCAGCAAGATCAGCATCTCCCAGGTAGAGATGCCAGCCGCTGATCTGGATGAAGAGTCGGTCGGCAAGTGTGGCCTGCAGATCCTGCAGGTCGGCAGCGGGAAGCGACATCTCAGGGGATCGAGTCCTTGCTCATGCTGCCTCAGCCGTCCGATGGGTCCGACGCGGGTTCCGGACGCTGGGCGATCACCACGATCAGGTGCAGGAGCAACCCCGCCAGCCAGAGGCCTGTTATCCAACGCAATCCCTGCCAGGGATGACGCATTTCCTGGATGAACCAGAGGCCACTGTTCAGGGCCGCGAAAACCATCGCGTGAAGGGTGAGATTCACCACACGTTCGAAATGCCGGTAGGTGGGATCGTCGGGATCGGCGGGGCCGTACCAGCGGATCGGCATAGCGATGATCAAGGTTGCGAGGCCGATTGTGGCGCCCGAACGGCTTCAGTTGACGGAGGCCCCCTCGATGGGGTCTGATGGTCGGACGCAAGCGCTTGTAGCTCAGCGGATTAGAGCATCTGACTACGGATCAGAGGGTCGGGAGTTCGAATCTCTCCAGGCGCGCTTTTTAACTGCCCTGCGGGCAGTTTTTTTTTGCTCATTTGCTTCACGGACGGAAGGAAATCGTTTCTTACGATCGGTTCAAGGACAGACGACTTGCCATGAATGAGCTGAATGACAAAGCAATCAATACCGACCTGGCCGCTGCAGATCCGGCGATCGCCGAACTGATCGACCGGGAGCGATTGCGTCAGGAAACGCACCTTGAGCTGATCGCCAGTGAGAATTTCGCGTCCAGGGCGGTGATGGAAGCGCAGGGGTCCGTTCTCACCAACAAATACGCCGAGGGCTTGCCCCATAAGCGTTACTACGGGGGTTGTGAACACGTTGATGCCATTGAAGAGCTGGCGATTGACCGCGCTAAGCAGCTCTTCGGTGCCGCCTGGGCCAATGTCCAGCCCCACAGTGGTGCTCAGGCCAATTTCGCCGTGTTTCTGGCGTTGCTCCAGCCGGGAGACACGATCATGGGATTGGATCTGTCCCACGGCGGACATCTCACACACGGTTCGCCGGTCAACGTCAGCGGGAAGTGGTTCAACGTCGTGCAGTACGGCGTCGACAAAGAGTCCCAGCGTCTCGATATGGAGGCGATTCGTGAGCTTGCCCTGGAGCACAAACCGAAACTGATTGTCTGTGGTTATTCCGCATACCCACGAATTATTGATTTCGCTGCATTCCGGGCCATCGCTGATGAGGTTGGGGCGTTTCTCCTGGCGGACATGGCGCATATCGCCGGTCTCGTTGCTGCCGGGGTCCATCCCAGCCCTGTTCCGCACTGTGATGTGGTGACCACGACCACGCACAAAACGCTGCGGGGCCCCCGCGGAGGACTCATTCTTTGTCGTGATGCCGACTTCGCGCGGAAATTCGACAAAGCTGTTTTCCCCGGCAGCCAGGGTGGGCCGTTGGAACATGTCATCGCTGCCAAGGCGGTGGCGTTCGGAGAAGCCCTCAAGCCCGAGTTCAAGGCCTACTGCCGTGAGGTTGTCGCGAATGCTGCGGCACTGGCGCAACGTCTGATTGAGCGCGGCATTGATGTGGTGAGTGGAGGCACCGACAATCACGTTGTGCTCCTGGATCTGCGTTCGATTGGGATGACAGGCAAGGTGGCTGATCTCCTGGCCAGTGATGTGCACATCACTGCGAACAAGAACACGGTGCCTTTTGATCCGGAGTCCCCGTTCGTGACAAGTGGACTGCGCCTGGGAACAGCCGCTTTAACCACGCGAGGCTTCGACAACGCCGCTTTCCGGGACGTTGCGGATGTGATCGCTGACAGGCTGCAGAATCCCGAGGATGACGCCATCCAGCTGCAATGCCTGGCCAGGGTTGAGGCTCTTTGTCGGCGCTTCCCCCTCTATTCCAGAGAGAAGCAACCAGCGCTTACCTGACTGGACCAGTCCGGCTTGGAAGCAAGCCGGGGTACTTCCTAGGATCAAGACAGCCTTCATGAACTGAGGGCCTGCCCGCTTCAGGAGCTTCCGTGTCCCTCGCCTCCAGCCCTGTTGCGGTTGCCTCGGTGAGTTTTTTGTTGGCTGCTGCCATCACCACATCCCTCGTTCCGGTTGTGCGTTCGACCGGGATGAGGTTCGGCCTGACAGATAAGCCCGACCCCCGCAAGCAGCACAGCACGCCAATGGTCCGTCTTGGCGGAGTGGCCATGGTGCTTGGTTTCGGGCTCGCGTTGACGGCGATCTGGCTGATGGGTGGGTTTGGACTTCTCGCTCCGGCGAGGGATCAATTGATCTGGAGCACCCTCGCCGGATCTCTCTGCTTCTTTTTGATTGGTCTCGCCGATGACCTGTTCGCCCTGTCCCCCTGGCCAAGGTTGGCCGGACAGGTGCTGGTCTCCAGCGTGATCTGGAGCGAAGGGGTTCGCATCGGTGCGATTGATCTGCCCTGGCTCACGGCCACTGGAACTCCGATCGTGTTGCCGGACAGTCTCAGTTTGATCGCCACGGTGATCTGGCTGGTCGGCATCACCAATGCCATCAACTGGCTCGATGGACTGGATGGTCTGGCTGCCGGTGTTGCCGGAATTGCTGCCGTTGGTCTTGTATCGGTGAGTTTTTCACTGCACCAGGTCGCGGCCGGTTTTCTGGCGGCGGCGCTAGCCGGCTCCTGCCTGGGATTTCTGAGACACAATTTCAATCCGGCTCGCATCTTCATGGGCGATGGCGGTTCCTATTTCCTTGGCTTCTCACTGGCGGCCGTGAGCATCGTGGGTCCCGCCAAGGGTCTGACCACCGTCAGCCTGTTGTTGCCGCTGTTGATCCTTTCCCTGCCTCTGGCGGACATGTCCGCCGTCATCATGGGCCGGCTGCGCGAGGGGCGTTCACCCTTTCACCCGGATCGGCGCCATCTTCACCACAGGCTGTTGCGAGCCGGTTTCAGCCATCGCCGCACCGTGTTGTTGATCTATGTCTTTACCCAGTGGCTGGCTGCTCTGGCGTTGGTTGTGGCCAATGCCGAGATGCGGTTTCTCTGGTTGGCTCTCGCCACGGCGATCCTTGTGGCCACCGTGGTGATCAGCCGCCGTCAACTGCAGACGGAACTGGCTTTTCGAGAAACAGCTCCGTCCACGACCTCAGACACGAAAGGGATCGCCTCCTGCGGCGATCGTCATGGCTGATCGCGGTGTCGAGATCCTGTGTGTCGGCACAGAGCTTCTGCTGGGCAGCATCCTCAACGGCAATGCGCGCTGGATTTCAGAGCGCCTGGCCTGCTTAGGTCTTCCCCACTACCGACAGACCGTTGTCGGAGACAACGAGGAACGACTCAAATCGGCGGTGCTGGAGTCGGCAGACCGCAGCAGCATCCTGATCACCACCGGCGGTTTGGGCCCTACGCCGGACGATCTCACCACGGCAAGCCTGGCCGCTGCTTTCGATACCCCTCTGGACGAACGTCCAGAGTTGTGGCGGGAGATTCAGGACAAGCTTGGCTCCGGTGGCAGGCCGGTGGCCGCAAGCAATCGGCGCCAGGCGTTCTTGCCACGAGGCGCAGACGTTCTCCCAAACCCCCTGGGATCCGCACCGGGAATGATCTGGTCCCCGAGGCCGGGTTTCACGATCATCACGTTCCCGGGGGTGCCGTCTGAAATGCGGGCCATGTGGTCAGCGACGGCCGAGCCCTGGCTGCGGCTGCACGGCGGAGCTGCCGGCATCTTCGCCAGTCGTCAGCTTCGCTTCACCGGGATTGGGGAATCCAACCTCGCTGAACAGGTGACGGATCTGTTCGAGGGCAATAACCCAACGGTTGCTCCCTATGCCTCGCTCGGCGATGTGAAGCTGAGAATCACGGCCTGTGCGGCCGACCCCATGGCGGCGGAGTCGCTCCTCGATCCGGTCGAAGCAGACCTGCTTCGACGGGCTGGCCAGTACTGCTATGGCCGCGACGACGACAGTCTGGCGTCTGTTGTGCTGCAGCTTTTGCGTGATGCCGGTGAGACGCTTGCCGTGGCCGAGTCGTGCACCGGTGGTGGGATCGGCGCTGCTATCTCTGCCGTCCCCGGATGCTCGGATGTCTTTCTCGGAGGGGTCATCGCTTACAGCAATGCGGTGAAGCAGAAGCTGCTGTCTGTGAACCCCAAGCTGATCGAGACCCATGGCGCCGTTTCAGATCCTGTCGTGGCGGACATGGCCCAGGGGGTTCGCAAGATCACTGGCAGCGACTGGGCCGTGGCCGTGAGTGGTGTCGCCGGCCCCGGCGGAGGCTCCCCCGACAAGCCAGTGGGGCTGGTGCATCTCGCCGTGGCCGGTCCTGATGGTTGCGTGGCTGCAGCAGAACGTTTCGGCGGGCGTCGTGGACGTGATGCGGTGCAACAGCTGAGTGTGATTCGAGGTCTTGATCGGCTCAGGCTGCGTCTACTGAACAGGCTCCCGATGTCTCAGAGCTAGGGTTCTCGACTGCCGCAGTGGCGCTGTTGAGTACCGGCACCCTCTACGACAAGGTCTGGGATCTGCATTGCGTGGGGGATCTCCCAGGAGGATCAACGCAGCTGTTTGTCGGTCTGCACCTGATCCACGAGGTCACCAGTCCTCAGGCGTTCGCGGCACTCAGAGACAAGGGACTGACTGTGCGATGTCCCGAACGCACCGTCGCAACGGTTGATCACGTCGTTCCAACCACCTCTCAGGCGCGACCGTTTGCCGATCCCTTGGCAGAGGAGATGCTCAGCACCCTGGAGCGCAATTGTGAGGAGTACGGCATCCAACTGAATGGCCTCGGGAGTGGACGCCAGGGAATCGTGCATGTGATCGCACCTGAGCTGGGATTGACCCAGCCAGGGATGACCATTGCCTGTGGGGACTCCCATACATCCACCCACGGGGCCTTCGGGGCCATTGCCTTCGGAATTGGCACCAGCCAGGTTCGTGATGTACTCGCCAGTCAGACCCTGGCGATGAACAAGCTGCGGGTCCGTCGCATCCGTGTTGATGGCCAGCTGGCGGATGGAGTGAGTGCGAAGGATCTGATCCTTCATGTGATTCGTGTGCTCGGCGTCAAAGGCGGAGTCGGGTATGCCTATGAATTCGCCGGGACGGCCATCGAGGCTCTCTCCATGGAGGAGCGGATGACGGTCTGCAATATGGCGATCGAGGGTGGTGCCCGCTGCGGTTATGTCAATCCGGATCAGGTCACCTTTGATTATCTGAAGGGCCGCGTTCATGCCCCTTCAGATGAATCGTGGCAACGCGCGGTGGCCTGGTGGCGCGGACTGGCCAGCGATGGCGATGCAGTTGTGGATGACGAAATGGTGTTCAACGCCGCGATGATTGCTCCCACCGTTACCTGGGGAATCACCCCTGGCCAGGGGCTTGGGATCGATGAGCGAATTCCGGCGTTGGAGGAGTTGGACCCCGGAGAACGCCCCATCGCTGAAGAGGCTTATCGGTATATGGATTTGCATCCCGGGACGGCCATTGCCGGAGTTCCTGTCGATGTTTGCTTCATCGGCAGCTGCACCAACGGTCGTCTCGGCGATCTGCGTGCGGCGGCGGCTGTCGCCCAGGGCCGGCATGTGGCTTCGGGAATTAAGGCGTTCGTCGTTCCTGGATCGGAACAGGTGGCGCGGGATGCGGAGGCCGAAGGCCTCGATCGGGTGTTTCGTGCGGCCGGATTTGAATGGAGAGAGCCAGGTTGCTCCATGTGCCTGGCGATGAACCCCGATCGACTGGAAGGCCGCCAGATCAGTGCCAGCTCAAGCAATCGCAATTTCAAAGGGCGTCAGGGATCAGCCAGTGGTCGAACCCTGTTGATGAGCCCCGCCATGGTGGCTGCCGCCGCCGTCCATGGCCACGTCATCGACGTCCGCCGTCTGTCTGTGAATCCCGTCAAGGCATGAGCACGTTTCCCAATGGCTCCATTCCGCAAATCGAGGGCAGGGCGCTCGCTCTGCAGGGAGAGGACATCGATACGGATCGGATCATCCCGGCGCGGTTTCTCAAATGCGTGAGTTTCGATGCGCTTGGTGGCCAGGTCTTTGCGGACGATCGCGCTGAGCTCAACGGTGAGCATCCATTCGACCGCTCCGAGTTCCAAGGGGCCAAGATCTTTGTGGTGAACAGCAACTTCGGTTGCGGCTCCAGCCGTGAACATGCACCCCAGGCGCTGATGCGATGGGGTCTACGAGCGGTTGTCGGGGTCAGTTTCGCTGAAATCTTTTTCGGGAATTGTCTGGCACTCGGGATTCCATGTGTCACGGCGAGCCCGGACACGATTGAGTCGATTCAGCAGGCAGTTCTCGCTGCACCGGACCAATCGTTGTGTCTTGATCTGTCGTCGATGCGTCTTGCATCCAGCAGTGTGGACTGGGCTGTCGCGATGGAGTCCGGGCCGCGCGAGATGCTTCTGAGTGGTCGCTGGGATGCCACGTCACAACTTGTGGAGAACAGTGCGGAGATCAAGGCTCTGATGGCACGCCTTCCTTATCTCAACGACTTCATTACGGCCTAGATAGCAGAAGACTGGCTGCGGGATTGGACGCGTGGGTCTATGAAAGAGATAGGCGATGGCGTGATGTCTCGATGGCTCAGTTCACTGTGCGGCCCGCGTGCGTTCTTGCGGGTCTTTTGGCTCCATTGGCAACAGCTGTGGCTGTTGCGGCGCCTGTGCCTCTGGCCATCGAACCTGTGCAGGAGTCGATGCGTTCCCGATTGCTCCTTGAAGGTGCCTGCCGGGCTTGTGATCTCAGGAATGTTGATCTCCGTTCAGCGCATCTGATCGGCGTTGATCTTCGTGGGGCTGATCTCCGTGGAGCTGATCTACGCCTTGCCAATCTCGAGGGAGCTGATCTGAGCGGAGCGTTGATGAGCAGGGCTGATCTGCGGGAAGCCAACCTCACCAATGCTGATCTCAGCGATGTGGATTTATCCCATGCCGACCTCAGCGATGCGTTGGTGATCAATGCGTATGCCCCAGGGGTCCGTACGGATGGAATTCGCTTTGTCGGGGCCAATCTCACGGGAAGCAACCTGATCTACGGCGGGGCTGATTGATCAGAGAGGCAGGTCATCGTCTCTGTCATTAACCCTGACGGGGTTGTAAGGAACAAACGGAACGCCGGTGCCATTGAAGTCGAAGTCGTTGAGCCGGAAGCGAACACCGCCGATGCCTTCATAGGGATTGAAATAGATGCCGATGTCGTAGCTGCGTCGTTGCCAGCGGAATTCGATGTTGGAGTTGATCACATCTCCGTAGTACTGCGACCCAGGGTCGACATTGAGGCTGACTCCGCTGCTGATGACCAGCGGTCCGGCGATCTGCTGTGTGATGCCCAGCCCGAGCGTTCCGAAATCAACCACCCGGTCGAATTCGAAGGGACTGGCGCCTCCGCGCAGGGTTCCGCCACCAATCACCGTGAGCTGCGTGAAATCCATGAAGGGCTTGCTGAACGTTCCCAGCGTCAGCGTGGGCCCTCCACTGAAACTCAGGGTTTGCTGGTAGTCCCCGGTTCCGTACGCCGCGAGGGTGCTGTTGACGTTCGTGTTGAGCGTGACGCCAGGGACGATCGGCTCCGGTGTGTAGCGATAGGCGGCCTGAGGTGTGAGTTCCGCGGTTTCTCCAGTGACCAGTGGAAAGCTGCTTGAAAGAGATCCGAAGAGACTGCCTCGTCCAGTCCGCAGCATCTTCTTGCTCTTGTAGCGATCGGCGTAGTAGTCGCCGAAAGCGCCTCGAACCAGATAGCGATGGGTGGACTCACCCTGTGCCCACTCACCACGCTGCTCGCCGTACAGGCCATAGGCCGCATTGATATCGGTTTCTCCAAGAGATCCATTCCAGGATCTGTAGCGATAGGTGCCAAACAATTCGGCCTTCACCGATCCCAGTCCACCCAGGTTGAGGTCGCGGCCGAAACTTCCCCAGTAACGACTGCCATCCAAGAAATTGCTTGGATTGAAGGTGCTGATGTCGGCATTTGCCTTCAGCCGATAGCCGCCGTAACGACCCAGCAGTTGGGCTTCGAGGCCCAGCAGGTCTCCAACCCCGTCGCCCTTGCCGTCGACGGCGCGCTGGATCAGAAGTTGCGGTTGCAGTGTGACTTCTGTGTCTGAACCGAGCTCAATCGGCTTGAGGTTGCGACCGACGAACAAACCATCTCGGTCCTTGTTGTCGATTCCCAGGACCCAGCGGTTCTCGACTTCTTCTTCCTGTTCGATCAGTTGGCGACGACTCACTGGAATTGGGAGTCGATCCTCCACCAGAAGTCTGTTGCGTCGTGCCGTGATCAGGATGGCGCCGTTTGGTTGCTCCCTGGCGATCACCCCCTCTGCATCGATACGTGTCTGGGCCGGGGTGAAGGGATCATTCGTGAATCCCATGCGATCTGCCGTCCAGCCTTCAGGCGTGATCTGAACCCGAGAAGCCTGGATTCGCCAACGGCTGATTGTTCCATCGATGAGCTGGGTGCTGCCCATTCGCTTGAGCTCCGGCACCTTCACCACGCCGAAACGATTCTCATCCTTGACGTTCGAATTGAGTCGCATCAGTGGAACGCCGCTGCGACGTTCCACTTTCAATGCTCCCTGGAACGACACGTCGCTGACACGTTGATCGATGTTGGCGATCGCTTCAGTCCGGCGGGCCTGCTGAACGGCCGGAGGAACGCTGGGTTGAGCGGGTGGCTGTTCAGTAGATCCCTGGCTCTGAGCTTGACCGCCATCGCCAAGGGCCACAGCTTCCAGCTGATCGGAGAGTGAGCTGGGTTTGACGCGATCCTCACGATCCGGGTCAGGGCAGCCGAGCGGTGGAGGCATGACGGCAGATTCCTGCTCCGCCGGTTCGTTACCCCAGCGGTAACGCAGTCCCAGCAGATAGGCATTGCTTCCTTCCGTCACACCGTTGTAAGTGCCAAAGGCACCGGAGCGGTGATGGATGCGACCGACCAGTGAGAGTTCGGACGACACAGCCGCTTCCACTTCAAAGCCCATGTAATTCAGCAGCTGGGTGTAGTTCTCACGGAAGGTTTTCTCGTAGAGGCTGTAATCGGTGTTGTAACTGACGCCTTCGATGAAGCCGAAATTCAGCCAGGGCTGAACCCACAGCCTGGCTCCGATCCCCAGGATGCCCTCTCCGAAAGCCTGAGACTGCAGGTCCTGGTAGGGCGTTGCCTGATTGAACTCGCCTCCCGGTTGTCGGCCGGCTTTGTGACCGAACAGATCGGCTTCCAGTTCGAGTGATAGCGGTCCGGCGCGAAAGATTCGTTTCTGCAAGCCGAGGCCCAGCAGATATTCCGGTCTCATCCGGCCGTTGAACAGGAATGTGTCGCCGAAGTTGGAATCAATGGACTGGCCACCCCAGGCGGTGACAGCCCAGGCTTCGGGGTTCCAGTCCGGTGGGGGCGGCAGATCGGGAGGGCATGCCATTCCCTCATCCGGTTCCTGGACGGTTGAAACGTCCGGCTCAGGCTTGCTGGCTAGGGATGTGACCGCGCTGTCCTGGTCGTCTCCGGCATTGGTCTGAGGCTCCGATGCACCGATGACACCGGAGAACGACTCAAGATCGACAACGCCGTAGACGTCGTCCAGTTCTCCTTCGTTCTGAAAGAGGTTGTAGCGAAAGGCTGAGGCCTGGAAGTACTGCTTTCCCCGTTGCAGCCTGACGGAACCACGGGCGAACAGGCTTCGGAAACCGGTATCGAATTCAATGCGATCGGCACGCAGAACCGAGTTCCCGATGACAACGCGAACATTTCCTTCGGCGATGGTGACGCCTCGCCGCTGGTCGTAAAACTGATGATCGGCCTCGAGCTGGATCTCCTCCGGCGGCTGTGGAGCTTCTGCCGGCTGCACAACGGAATCCTGTTCGGTTGGCGCGGGCTCAGCGGCCAACGGCAGATAACCAACCGAAGTAAAACCGGCTAACAGCCAGCCGGAGAATGACAGAAGAAGGCGGGGCGCCGCCAAAGGATGCCTGCTGGGGGCTGCGATCCTGCCACTTCAAATCAACTCTGGACCGCAAACAAGACCAGTGCGTGGCGCGGTCCGCCAGGGCAGCTGGTCAGTCTTCGAGATCCTTGCGGCTTGGGGTGCGGCTTGGATCGCTCGCCAGAAAGCCGAATACGAAGATGCCGATGAAAAAGAAGACGACCGAGTAAACGGAGATCTTGAGGGCGAGCATGGAGACCGACCGGCGTCTGTGAGAGCGACCATCTTATGGGGCACGACAGCGTTACCAACGAGTTGGACCTCCTGCAAGCCAGGCGATCGGTTTGGATTGAAACGTTTCGACGTCGCTCGCGCTGCGATCTCAAGGCTGGTTGGCGCCGCTGTGACCGTCTGCAGGACGCTCCTTTCGAGAGGGATCCTTGGGGGCGGATCCACCGTCCCGACTGGGCAGAACGGGGTCTTTTGATCTGGCCGCGCGGTCGTCAATCGATCCGATTGGAGCAGACCCTGCGCTGGCCGGATGGGTGGAGAGCATCTGAGGCGAGTCGGGCACGACTGGTGCTCAGCTGGTGGGCAGAGGCCATGCGCCTCTGGGTCGACGGCACATTGGTTCATGAGGGAGATCTCTTCGACACCACCTGTCGCTGGTCGGTGCCCGACCGTGTCCGGGAAGGAGCTGAGCTTCATCTCCAGCTGGAACTCCGTAGCCCCGGGCATGACGACGGTGCACTGATCAGCAGTGCGCTGTGTCTTGAACCGAAGGCCCCCGACCGTGATTCCGATCAGGCTCTCCTCCCGGAGAGGTTGATGCTGCATCTGGAGTCGGGCGGCGCACTTCCGGTTGCCTGGCAGCAGATCGATCCCACGACCGATGAGGCCAGTGCTGCTGTGATCAGTGAGCTGGAGCGAGCTGCTGCTCCGCAGGGCGGCATCCACTGGATCGGCCACGCCCATCTTGATTTGGCTTGGCTTTGGCCCGTCGCCGACACCTGGCTGGCAGCAGAACGCACGTTCCGATCTGCCCTGGAGCTCATGCGTTGCAACCCAGATCTGCGTTTCGCCCACTCAACGCCAGCTCTTTACGCCTGGTTGCAGCAGCACCGTCCCGGTCTGTTCGATGCCGTCTGTGCGGCCAGTCGGGCTGGGCGATGGGAGCCGATCAACGGGCCCTGGGTGGAAACCGATTGCGTTTTGGTGAGCAGCGCCTCTCTCTGGCAGCAGTTCCAGCTTGGCCAGGACTTCAGCGATCGCGTCTTCCCTGAATGGACGCACAACCTGGCCTGGCTGCCTGACAGCTTCGGGTTCAGTGCCGGGCTGCCAGCGGTGGCGGCACGAACCGGCATTCAGTGGTTCTGTACCCACAAGCTGGCCTGGAATGCGGATCAGCCCTTCCCGCACCGGCTGTTCCGTTGGCGCAGTCGCGGTGGAGAAGAGGTGCTGAGCCTGATGTTGCCGCCGATCGGCCGGCGTGGTGATCCACTCGACATGCTTCAGGAGCAACGCACCTGGTGCCAGGCGACAGGGGTGCAGACGGCTCTCTGGATTCCAGGCGTCGGGGACCACGGTGGTGGCCCAACCCAGGAGATGCTGGATCAAGTTGAGCTCTGGAGAGAGTCCCCGCAATCTCTCCCCTGCCGGTCCGGCACGGTTCGCGCTTTTCTTGAGTCTCTGGAGCCGTTGTCCACCAGCCTCCCCGTCTGGAAGGACGAGCTGTATCTCGAGCTGCATCGCGGTTGTGCCACCAGCCGCGTCGATCAGAAGCGTCACAACCGCAGCCTCGAGCGCTTGTTGCGAGAGGCGGATGCTCTCGGCTTTCTTCTGCCGCAAGGATCGGATCAAAGCGGAACTGCTGACTGGCGCCCTCTTCTGTTTCAGCAATTCCACGACATCCTTCCCGGGACCTCGATCCCTGAGGTATTTGATCAGGCTGAACCGGTCTGGCGAGGGGCTCGCAGACAGGCGAAGGCGCTGCGCGATCAACGCATCCAGCGTCTGTTCAGTACTGGGCAGCCGTCAGACAGTGTTGATCGCTGGGTATGGTTGGCCTTGCAACCGTTGGAGCATTGGTCTCCACTGCTGCGATTGCCGAAGGGGAGCTGGCGAGCAGACACGGTTGTGCTGCCGCAGCAGCCGGCATCAGGCGGCGGCGTCTGGGTGCAGCTTCCTGAGCGGAGTGGCCTTACGGCTCTGGCCCTCGAGCGCTCCGCGATTGAGCAGGCCAGCCCGGCGTCGGTGCGAAACCCTGTTGAGGTTGCTTTGCTAGACGATGGGGTCTGGCTGATCGGCAACGGCCGGCTGGCGTTCGATCTCTCCGATCGGGGGCTCCTTCAACTTCGTGATGCCCAGGGCATTGAGCAACTGTCTGCTCCTCTGCAGCT
>MDTB01004340.1_pt1 | contig 15703 bp, 14 predicted proteins | sample 811161 | NCBI WGS metagenome assembly MDTB01 (sample SAMN05326650, study PRJNA326480) | marine metagenome | isolation source: seawater | place: Mediterranean Sea | collected 2009 | reverse complement strand
TGTTTTTTCATTCAGGCGGCTTCTACAAATACTATAGAAATAATCAGTAAGCTGACCAGTTAATCCTTCCGTTTTGCCACCATCGTAAATATCAATGGGTTTTCCATATCTATTGATAAAGATTACAACAGTCGGAGTAGCTCCTCTAATTGAATCACGGATTCTCCATTCTTCATGTTCCTTTCTATTCGCTTCGTCAGCAGCCTTTTGTAGTGCAATTTTTTGCGCTGTTTCCTTTTCTAATTGCGCTGAGCTCTTGGCCACATGATAATATTTAAGCGTTGTCATACCATTCATTGGAATGCGATAATCAAAATCGTGAAAATGTTCCTGTGTAGACGAGCTAATGCTGTAAGCATCTTGACCAGGTAAATAGATTGTTGTGACACCTGCTGCATTTGTTTCACCTACGAACGTCAATCCCGACTTAGTATCAATACGAATTTGCTCACCTTTCACAAGAAGCCCTGATAAATCCTTATATTCAAATATGAGTTTAATTGTGGGATGTGTATAGCGTGTACCTTTCCACTGAAGATTCCCCCTATCTGGAATTGAAATGGGTGCCGTGTTTTGATATGATCCACAACTTGTCGTGTAGCTTTCACCCTTTGGAACTAAAACTTGAACTAACCCAAACTCATTTGTTTTGGCCTTAAAAATTTCTTTACTCTTTTGTTGAACTAAGGATATTTCAGCGCTTTTAAAAGGCGTATCATCCGGGTTTATAAATTTCAAATGCAAAAGCGCATGCGTTTGTGAAGGCTTTAGATTAGTTTGAGAAAATAAGTGCATTGCAATGCTGAAGACAAACGCATTGCAAAGAATGAGGCTAAATTTCATTTGAGATTGGTTCTACTTGATATTCCAATAACAAAAAGCAAGCAAAGGGTTACGAAAGCTCAATTAATCCTTATTCATAGAGTGAATATCGTTGTGTGTTTCTTCTATTTTATCTTTCACCCGTTGAATACTTTTTGCTAAAATAGCAAGCTGGGGAAGTTTTTTAATAGCGAGCCACTTCCAGCTGTCTTGCTCGTAATCAATTGCGCGTGCAACATGATATAGATTATGAAAGCCATAATCGAGCAACCATTTTTGCGCCTGAACATTACCTTCACAGCCATTGATCATCGCCATAATATGCGCATAACCATTATCCATGAGCCAAGTCCGGGAGTCTTCTTTAAGTCGAACTGCATAAGAGGCATGCACCAGCTCTTCGTAATCATTTTCAACAAGCCACTTTTGTAAATCCATATTACCATCAACAGCTTTAGCCCATGCCAAAATGACCATATTGGAATACTGAATAGGACGCAAAGGTACCTTTGAAGAATTTTCCGCCTTCGAGGTAGTCTCTTTTGGTTTTTTACTTTTTTTGAACCAACCCATTTTCCAATTTAAAAAAATATATCTTAAAAATAATCTTCACAATCCTTTGACTTGAAACAAAAAACAAAATTATGCGAAGAAAATATACGAAACAACAATAGCCGCGATGATTCCAATCAAATCAGCAAACAAACCTGCTGTAACAGCATACCTAGTCTTTTTTATCCCCACAGAACCGAAGTATACGGCAAGCACATAAAACGTCGTTTCCGTGCTGCCTTGCATCGTTGCTGCAATAAGCTCTTGCAGTGATCCAATACCAAAATTACTCATAACCTCTACGTAAGCACCTCTTGCCCCTCCTCCACTTAAGGGTTTCATAAATGCAACAGGAAGCGCATCTACCCATTCAGTAACTGATAAACCGGCGCTCAGTACAAACCATCTCACTCCGTTGAGAATACCGTCCAAAGCACCAGAAGCTCGAAATAAAGCTATAGCACACAAAATAGCAATCAGATAAGGAATAATACTAATGGCCACATTAAAACCTCCCTTAGCTCCATCTATAAATGATTCATAGACATTCACCTTTTTTCTAATGGCCAAAATGATAAATGCTGAAATGATACTAAACATAATCCCTCCCCCCACAACAACAGAAACTGCTTCACCTTGACTCGGATGTTCAATAACATAATAGAGTAACAAACCAATCAATAGAGACAAACCACCAATATATGACAGAACAGTTGCATTTAGAAGATTGATTCTTTGCCTGATTGCCACGAATATTAATCCTGCAATGGAAGCTATGAATGTTGAAATTAGAATAGGTAAAAAAACTTCTGTCGGTGATTCTGCGCCTGATCGAAGTGCAAAAATAGAAATCGGTATAATGGTAAGTCCCGAGGTATTTAAGACTAGAAACATAATTTGGGCATTGGATGCACGGTCCTTTGAAGGGTTAATTTCTTGTAGCTCTTTCATTGCTTTTAGGCCAAGCGGAGTTGCGGCATTATCAAGCCCCAACATATTGGCACTAAAATTCATCATCATAGAGCCAATCGAAGGATGATTCTTTGGAATATCAGGAAATAATCTTAAAAACAATGGCGTCACTGCTCTGGTTAATAGTCCTATGGCGCCGCCTTTTTCACCTACTCTCATTATTCCCAGCCACAAGCACATTGCCCCAGTGAGATATAACGAAAGTTCAAAACCAAGCTTGGCAGAGGAAGAAAGGCTATCAATCATTTCTTTCATGACAGAATAATCCCCCAAAACAAATGTTTTATAAAATCCAAGTGCGATTGCTATCAAAAACATCCCAAACCAAATTCGATTCAATACCATATCACTAATTTCGAATTATTTTACGAATATGCGTTTACGCAACTTAAAAAGCTATCAACATCTTGATATTAATCATTATGCTCGGGCAAAATTAAACAGAAGAAATACTCCTTTTATGAGCATAACAATAATGAGGGGTTTTCATTACATTTGATTTATGAAAACCATTATAAATATTACTTTATTTCTGTGCGCATGCGGAATGCTGAACGCGCAAAATTTTATGAGCAATGCGGATCTTCATGATTTATCTAAGCTTGAACAACAATTTAAAAAAGACCCGACGAAACTCTTGAATACCAAATATGTACTAACCAATGAACATAATAAACTTTATTTGAGCCTTGTAGCGAAGACCAAGGATGGATTTAGTCAGGAGCAAATTGAATCATTCGGAGGTCAAGCGCATGTTAGCGTGAACGGTCTTGCGCATCTAAAACTTCCTCTTTCAAAGATAAATAAGCTCAAAGTACTTGAAGATATTGAATTTGCTTCGCTGTCAAGAAAGTTAAAACCATGCTTGGACAAAGCACTCTTTGACACCCATGCAGATTCAGTTCACCTAGGACTTGGAAACCTACCACAAGGATATGATGGTGAAAATATATTGATTGGTGTTACAGATTGGGGATTCGATTATGGCTCTCCCGTATTTTATGACTCGCTCCTTCAAGAAACACGCATTTTGGCAGCATGGGACCAATATAAGCTCAGCGGACCGAGTCCAGATAATTTCAACTACGGAACAGAATTTGACACGCCCAATGAGCTTAATTCTGTCGGGAGTGATACAGCGAATATATATAGCTATTCTACACATGGAACGCATGTCGCCTCCATTGCAGGTGGAAGTTCAGTCGGTACAGCTTATAAAGGAATTGCACCTGGAGTACAATTCTTATTTGTTACATTCCTTGTAGATGAGGGAGCAGTGCTAGATGCATGGGAATGGATGTACCAAAAATCCGTTGAGGAAGGAAAAAGACTTGTCATAAATATGAGTTGGGGACTTTATCACCTTGGTTCACTAGACGGAAACTCCGTTTTGAGCACAGCTATTTCCGCATACACTGATTTAGGGGTTGTTTTTGTGAATTCTGGAGGAAATAATGGTAATGTAAATTTTCACCTTAAACATACTTTCGAATCAGATACAATTGCCTCAAGAATACAATTCTACTCATACAGTGCAAATCCAAACATGTGGGGACAAAGTATTCATAGCTGGGGCGAGGTAGGAGAAACATTTTCAAATGCATTAGAGATTAAAAACACAAGTGGTCAAGTGGTCGCACAAACGCCATATTACTCAACCCAAAACACTGATACATACATAGATACTTTTCTAGTCAATGAAATAGACACTATTTGGTACAACATCTCTGCTGATAACATGCATCCATTGAACGGAAGACCTCACATGCGTTTGCGTGTAAAATGTACCTCAAGTGCCTACAGAGTCATGTTTAAATCAGCTGCTAACTCAGGCACAGTGCATAATTGGAATGTTACTGAACTCACCAATGACGTTGGAAATTGGGGTATGCCATTTTCAGCTTATGGAACCGGTTCAATGAGTGGTGATAATGAAAATGGAATTAGCGAACCTTCTTGTGCGGATGACGTGATAAGTGTAGCTGCCTATGCTTCAGGATGGGTAACACCTACAGGAGTGACAACAGGTGGTGCAATGGCCTCTTTTTCGAGCCAAGGTCCTAGATACGATGGCTTAATGAAACCCGACATTGCAGCCCCAGGCGTATCTATTGGTGCTGCTATTTCATCTTATACAGATGCTTCCTTTTCATCAGTGGAGAGTATAGAATTCAATACACGAACATACCATTTCGCGAAACTTTCGGGAACATCGATGGCCTCGCCTATGGTCGCTGGTGTAGCAGCCTTATTACTTCAGGCAAAGCCTGAGTTAAGTGCAACAGAGGTAAAACAAATTCTCCTATCAACCGCCAGAGAGGACAATAAAACAGGAGATCTTCCAGCCGAGGGAGACCCTAAATGGGGTCACGGAAAAGTAGATGCTATGGCCGCTTTGAGAGAAGCTTTAGAGTTAGGTTTAAGTCAGAGTAACGAGGCATCCTCTTTTAAGGTCTACCCCAACCCTGTACGCAACAAATTGTATTTAGATCAACTTCACAACATGAGTATGAAAGCCATACTTAAAGATTTTTCAGGAAAATCAAGGGAAATTGAAATTGTTAATGGCAGCATAGACTGCACGGAATATTCAGCAGGAATGTACCTCATTGAATTCAAGCATAAAGGACAAACGAGACAGCTAACATTCATTAAGCATTAATATGATTCAAAGATTAGCGAAAAACAAGCTTGAACTGATTCATACAATGGCACATGAAATTTGGCCCATCTGCTTTAAAGAAATGATTAGCCAAGAGCAGATCAAGTATATGCTCGAATGGATGTATAACCTAAAGCAACTTCAACAAAACTTTGACAAAGGCCATGAATTCATTGTGCTTCGAGAACAAGAAGAAAATATCGGCTTCGCCTCCTTCGAAATCAGAAACGAAAAATCATGTGTAAGGCTACATAAACTATACGTAAATCCAAAACGACACCATAAAGGTTCGGGGCGAAAGCTACTAGCGTATATTTATGGTGTTGGTCGTAAGCACAAATTGAATGCCCTTGATTTATTTGTGAATCGAACTAATCCTGCAGTTAATTTCTATCAAAAAATAGGCTTCGAAATAGTAGAGTCGATCGATTTAGATATCGGGAACGGCTACTTCATGAATGATTATAGAATGAAAATAAAAATTTAACTGTATTATGCATGCATAATACTTTTAGTTTTCATATATTTGATGAAATTCTATATCATAATCAACCAACATGAGTGACAATCAACCTATAAAAGGTGGCGAATTCATCATCAGAGATACCGCACCTAAAGACATTTTTACCCCAGAAGAGTGGACAGAAGAACATAAAATGATCGCAAGCATGTGCGAGGATTTTATTCTGCAAGAAATCATTCCTCACTTAGACCGCATTGACAGCCTTGAAGAAGGTTTAATGCCATCCTTATTAAAAAAGGCTGGTGAGCTTGGATTGCTTGGCCTCTCCGTACCAGAAGAATATGGAGGAATGGGCGTTGACTTTAAAACAACCTTACTCGCTACAGAATATTTAGGGTTAGGCTTTTCGTTTTCTGTGGCCTATGGGGCACACACGGGAATTGGAACACTACCGCTACTCTATTACGGAAATGAAGAACAAAAAAATAAGTATGTAGCAAAATTAGCCTCAGGGGAATGGGCTGCAGCCTATTGTTTAACTGAACCTGGATCAGGTTCTGATGCCAACTCTGGAAAAACGAAAGCTGACCTATCTGAGGATGGTTCGCACTACACCATAAATGGTCAGAAAATGTGGATCACCAATGGTGGATTTGCAAATCTATTTACCGTTTTTGCTAAAATTGAGGATGATGAAAACCTTACTGCATTCCTTGTAGAAGCAGATAGCGAAGGCATCACCTTAAACGCAGAAGAGAAAAAAATGGGAATCAAAGGTTCATCCACAAGACAGGTATTCTTTAATAATGTTAAAGTTCCAGTTGCAAACATGCTTTCAGAAAGAGGTAATGGATTTAAAATAGCCTTAAATATTCTAAACATAGGAAGAATTAAATTGGGCGCAGCCGTAATGGGTGGGGCAAAAGGCGGAATTGATGAGTCTGTGAGATATGCACTCGAGAGAGAACAGTTTGGAAGATCTATTTCTAAATATGGTGCAATTCGATACAAGCTGGCCGAACAAGTGATACAAACATATGCCGTTGAATCTGCAACTTACCGAGCAGGTCAGAACATTGACGATGCTATTAAAGGCTTAATGGAAAGCGGAATGGATAAAGCTCAAGCAACGCTTCAAGGGATTGAGCTATTTGCTCCTGAATGTGCCGTAATCAAGGTCGCCGGTTCAGAATGCCTCGACTACGTTGTAGATGAAGCTGTTCAAATATTTGGCGGAATGGGTTATTCAGCCGAATCATCAGTTGAACGTGCCTACCGAGATTCAAGAATCAACAGAATATTTGAAGGTACAAACGAAATCAACAGAATGCTTACTGTCGATATGGTGCTTCGTCGCGCTATGAAAGGAGAGCTCGATTTAATGGGTCCTGCAATGAAAGTTGCTGGAGAGCTTATGAGCATTCCAGAAATAAAAGAACCTTCAAACTCCCCGTTGGGTGACGAACAAAATATGCTTGATGGTTTTAAAAAGACAATCCTAATGGTGGCTGGTTCAGCTGTTCAAAAGCTAATGCAGACGCTAGCCAAAGAGCAAGAGGTATTGATGAATATTGCAGACGTTGCCATATGGACCTATCTTGCAGAATCGGTTTATCTGAGGGTTCAGAAAAAAATAGACAGCCAAGGAGAGGCAGCATGTGAGCATGATATAGCCATTGCAAAAACTTATTTTTACGATACAGCAGACAAAATTGCAAAGGCTGCCAAAGATGCAATTCAATCGTTTGCCGAAGGAGATGAAGCAAGGATGATGCTTATGGGATTAAAACGTTTTACGAAGACACAAGCGTTCAATCCAAAAGCTGCTAGACAAATCATTGCACAGAAACTAATTGCCGACGGTAAATATAATTTCTAAAGCAGAAATAATTCAAGATAAACAAGAGCCTCCTTTGAGGCTCTTTTTTTATGTATATTCGTTTCGAAAGCGTCGTATGAATACACAAACTTGTTTCTAAGCTATGAAAAGAATTAACGGACACGGTCATATTCTTCCAGAACCTCATCAAATCCCGAAGTTCATGAAGGACAAGAAATTGTTCTGGATTGATGACGATAAAAAATTCATGCGGCAAGGCAATTGGTCCAGACCAATCACCGATCCTAGTTTCTTTTTGAAAGAAAAACTAGAGTGGATGGATACTTACAATATTGACCATGGTGTGATGCTGAACCTCTCTCAAATATATTGTAATGGCTGGAGGCAACAAGACACGAAAGATGCCATAACTTGGCAAAATGACTTTAACGCTTCAGTTCAGGAGGGTTTCCCAGATAAATTCACTAGCGGATTTGTCGTACAACCGCTTTACATGGATGATGCTTTAAAAGAGATCGAACGATGTGTAAGCGAGCTTGGACTTAAGTTGCTTTGCCTCCCGACACACTTTCTAAATGCCAATGATCAATGGACCTCGATTGCTGACCAGTCCGTATTTCCGATATATGAACTCGCTAACAAGTACAATCTAGCGATAGAAATTCATCCATATGATGGTGAAAAAATAGTAAATCTTAAAGACCAATACTGGCGTTTTCATTTGGTTTGGATGATGGCCCAGTGCGCAGACACACTTCATCTATATACATTGAATGATATCCCTAATAAATTCCCGAATATTAGAACTTGTTTTGCACATGGCTGTATGCTTGGAATTGCAAATTATGGAAGACGTCTACAAGGATATGATGGTAGACCCGATTTATTTGAAAATGTTGAAAATCCCAGGGCATCTTTGGGACATGAAAATTTATTTTTTGACTCCTTAGTCCATGACTCGTATACCTTAGAACTTTTAAAACGCCGCGTTGGTGTATCACAAATTGTAGCTGGACTTGATGATCCATATCCCTTAGGAGAAATGGAAGGCGTTGGTAATTCTTTCCCAGGAAGGGTAATTGACTTCGCCGTTGAAGTAGATATACTTACACAAAGAGAAGCCGACGAGATCTGGCGGGACAATGTGCTAATGTGGCTTGGTTAGTATTTAATTAATCTCATAGTGAAGGCGCATGGTAATGCTGGCGGTTTTGCGCTTTGAAGAGGTATTGAAACTTCCTCCCCAAGAATATTCATCACTTGAATTTTCGGCAGTTATCTGAAAAACCCCCATACTGGCGTATGTCAATGCCCCAAGTTTTCCTCCCCCGTTCTCCGCAATAGTTTCTGCGCGATTCTTAGCATCTTTGGTTGCAGCCTCAATCATTTTAATTTTCAACTTTGCAAGCTTTGTGTAATAATACTCAGGAGCATATGAATTCAACTCGATACCCGCATCAATGAGCTTTGAAACTTCACGAGACGTTTTTTCTACTAGATCTACAGACTTTGACTGAACCTCAAAAGACTGACTCAAATCGTAGGCTCTAAAAAGGCGTTCAGTAAAATTACCATTCTCGTCATACTGATTATCATAATTCTTACTAATGTCCGCGGCATCAAAAACAACCTCAGCATCTTTTATACCCTGACTCGCAAGGAACTTTTTGACCTTCAAAATATCAGCATTCAAATCTTTATATGCTTGCTTCAAATCAACGGCATTGCGAGAAAAGCTGGCACGCCAAACAATTAAATCAGAGTCAAAAGATTGCTGACCCAGGCCTTTAACAGTAACGGAAGGGTCAGATTTTCCTCGAGACAAATAAGAGCTGCCTAATATATATCCTGTAACAATCACGGCAAGTCCAATCAAAATAGTCGGGACTAACTTTTTCACAAACTTCATCATTTAATTATTTAACGATTAATATTCAATTTAACCTCATAATAGGTTTCCGTTACAACCTATCTGACACCCAATAAAAGCAAAATATTCCGGGTAGCACGGACAACAAGATATTCAATGCTAAAAGAAAATAATTGGATTGATTGTAAAGCTGGAAATTTTCAAAAGAAAAGGTACTGAAGGTACTGAACCCCCCACACAAACCTATAATGGCAAAGGGATAAATCCACTCAGTCTTTAATTCTTTCGTCCAAAAATAAAGAATCATAGTAAAAATGAGACAAGCTGTTAAATTAGAAACCAAGGTTGCCAATGGAAAATCAGTCTCCCATTTGGCAAAAACTTTACCTACGCCAAAACGAAGCATACTGCCAATTCCACCACCAAGAAATACCAATAGATAATTCATGAAACCTTTACTTTCTTTAAAAGTATGAATTGTAAAACAAATTGAGCTAAGACAAATCCTAAAAGCGCACCGCAAATGACATCACTCACATAATGAACCCCCAAATATACGCGGCTATAGATGACTAGAAGAGCAATCACAAATAATATTATCTTGACCCATCGCTTTGCTATTAAACCAGACATGATCGTTAATATCCCAAAATAATTAGCGGCGTGAGAAGATACAAAGCCGAACTTGCCTCCTCCATAAAAAGAACCATCTGGGTACTCATGAAGGTGAAGCTGAGATTTGAGCAATAAATTATGTGAGGGACGATACCGCTGAAAAACCTCCTTAAAGGCGTGTACAGATAGCTGATCCGTTAAAATAATCGTAAGCACAATAGCTACAAATATCCAGATCAACTGTTTCGAACGATACTCTTGGAACAAGAAATAAAAAACAAAAGGGATTAGAAAAACTAAAATATATGAACCTGATAAAAACCACATAAATGAATCTAAAAACGTCGAATGCATTGCATTGATAGCCAAAACTAAGCTATGATCAATGGATTCTAATTTTTCAATCATCCTGTAAAAGTTTCCAAATCTCATCCTTCAGCTCAACAATTCCAGACTGTGCCACAGAAGAAATAAACAAATAATTAATGCCTGATAAGCTATTGTCAAGCTCTTTTCTAATTTCGTCTTCAAGCTCTTGATCCAGCATATCCGATTTTGTAATAGCGAGAATAGATTCTTTATGTAAAAGTTCTGGATTATATGCCTTCAGCTCGGACTTCAAAATGCGATACTCTTCTGCTATATCATCAGCATCAGCGGGAACCATAAATAAAAGAAGTGAATTTCGTTCAATATGCCTCAAGAAACGATACCCTAGACCTTTTCCTTTAGATGCTCCTTCAATAATTCCTGGAATATCAGCCATCACAAAAGAGCGATGCTCTCGATACGAAACAATTCCTAAATTGGGCCGAATGGTCGTAAAAGGATAATCGCCAATTTCTGGTTTCGCAGCAGATACAACAGAAAGCAGCGTGCTTTTGCCGGCATTTGGGAAGCCTACCAACCCCACATCTGCTAAAATTTTAAGCTCAAGAACTTTCCATCCTTCAATACCCGGCTCTCCTGGCTGCGCATGACGTGGCGTTTGATGAGTTGATGACTTAAAGTTGTTATTTCCCAGACCTCCGCGGCCACCCTTCTGAACAATTTTTTCTTCACCATCTTCAGTAATTTCAAAAAGAACCTCATCTGATTCCTCATCACGGACAATCGTACCCAAGGGAACATCGATATATACGTCCTTTCCCTGAGACCCAGTTTTCAAATTACTAGAGCCGTGTGCGCCATGGTCCGCCTTAACATGCTTTTTAAACTTCAAATGCAATAGCGTCCAAAGCTGTTTGTTTCCCCTCAAATACACATGACCACCACGACCCCCATCCCCTCCATCAGGACCTCCTTTTGGTATATACTTTTCTCGTCTAAAATGAGTGGATCCTCCTCCTCCATTTCCAGATTTGACATGAATCTTTACGTAATCAACAAAGTTGTCTGAAGCCATTGGATGGATTAAATTGCGTTTATTGAAGTAAACAGGCGCGCTGTAATCTCATCTACGCTGCCCATTCCTGCAATAGAAACCAATTTCCCTTGTCGCTCATAAAAGGATTTAACGGGCGCAGTTTCTTTGTGGTAAACGGCGATTCTATTGTCAATGATCTTTGGATCTGCATCATCTGCCCGTCCGCTTACCTCAGCGCGTTTAATCAATCTTTTTTTCAGCTCTTCCTCTTCAACATCTAATGAAAGCATTATTTTAATAGAAGTGTCTATGGATTCAAGAAAAACATCTAAAGCCTTTGCTTGTGCATTTGTTCGAGGAAAACCATCAAAAATAAACCCTTTTGGCGAACTGTGTTTCAGTACCTCCGAACGGAGTAAATCAATGGTTACACTGTCAGGAACCAATTTTCCCTGATCCATATAACTCTTAGCGAGCTTTCCTAGCTCTGTTTCTCCTTTTATATTTGATCTGAAAATATCACCTGTAGAGAGGTGCACCAAACCCAATTCATTTATCAATCGTTCAGATTGCGTACCTTTTCCTGCTCCCGGTGGGCCAAATAGCACAATATTCAACATAACTTTATTCTTTTAATTGATATAATTCTTTAATATTTCTTCCAGCTTCATCGTAATCTAAGCCATATCCGACGACAAATTTATTAGGAATTTCGAATCCAACATACTTTGGAACCTTTTGACCTTCAAATGCTGTCGGTTTAAAAAGCAACGTACATACTTCTATACTGTGAGCGCCATGAGGTTTAAGTAGCTCCATGAATTTATCTATGGTATTACCCGTATCTACAATATCCTCAAGGATAACAACATGCTTATCTTTTATGTTCTTATTTAAACCAATCAGCTCTCGAACAATACCTGAGCTTTCAGTCCCTTGATAGGATGCAAGCTTAACAAAAGAGATTTCAAGATTCATCTCCAGAGATTTCATGAGATCAGATGTAAACATAAATGCACCATTTAGTACACTTAGAAAAATGACATCTTTATCCGAATAATCCTGTTCAAGATCATTTGCAAGGATTGCAACTCTATTCATTATTTCATCCGCAGCTAGATATGGATAAAATGTTTTGTCAAGAAGACGAATTTCTGGCTTCATAGAAGCAGCAAAGATACAATTTTAGGTTCGAAGATGAAATTAATTTGATTAGAGCCGTATCTTTGTATTATGAATAGGAGATGGAATTCTAAAGATTATAAAATTGGCGTTCTTGGCGGTGGCCAATTAGGGCGAATGCTAATTCAAGAGGCAATAGACCTAGATGTTCATCTGCATATGATTGACCCCGACCCAAATGCGCCATGTGCACTAATTGCACATTCCTTTACATGCGGTTCAATAACGGACTATGATACAGTAATAGAATTTGGAAAGGACAAGGACCTAATTACAGTTGAAATAGAAAACGTAAATATTGAGGCTCTTGAGGCACTTGAGCAAAATGGTGTGAAAATTTTTCCGCAGCCAAGAGTTTTGAGAATTATTAAGGACAAGGGAATCCAAAAACAATTTTATGTTGATCACAACATACCGACAGCTCCTTTTACACTTTATGATAATGCAAATGCCCTAGAAGAAGCGAATATTAGCTATCCGATTATCCAAAAGATGAGAACGGGAGGTTATGACGGTAAAGGTGTTCAATTACTTAAACAATCCTCCGATTCTTATGATGCCCCTAACCTCTGTGAATCACTAATTGATTTCGATAAAGAGTTATCCGTTATCGTAGCAAGAAATGAGAACGGAGATGTTCAATGTTTTCCACCCGTTGAATGTGAATTCAACTCAGAGGCCAACCTCGTAGAATATTTATTCTCACCAGCTAATATTTCAAAAGAAATAACACAAAAAGCAAATTCAATAGCCATGGACCTAATTCAGAAGCTAGACATGATTGGGCTGCTTGCCGTAGAATTCTTTCTTGGTAAGAATGGTGAGCTACTGGTAAACGAAATTGCGCCTAGACCTCACAATAGCGGTCACCATACGATTGAATGTTGCAATACCTCACAATATGCCCAACACCTAAGGTCTGTTTTAAATCTTCCTTTGGGAGATACGACACTCATTACTCCAGGTGCCATGATCAATATCCTTGGAGAAAAAGGGTTTACTGGACCTGCCATTTATGAAGGTCTAGAAAAGATCTTAGGAATCTCGGGGGTACATCCACATATTTACGGAAAAAGTGATACCAAACCATTTCGAAAGATGGGACATGTCACCATTACAGGAGAGACGCTTATCCAAGTAAAAAGAATTGCAGACGAGGTCAAAGAAACGATAAAAGTAAAAGCATAAAAAAAGCCACCGAAGTGGCTCTTTACTTATTTTCAAATCGTTTATTCGACTACAAAACGCTTCATTTTATTTCCATTGTCACTCGTATATGATATTGCATAAACGCCAGGTGAAAAATCAGAGATATCAATTGAATAGCTCCAACTACCAGTATTTTCAATCATTTCAAAATCTTTTACGACTTGACCTTGAGCATTAAATATTCTTAATTGATTTGAATTAGACTTGACGATATCAATCGTTACGTTTAGTATCGTAGAAGCAGGATTAGGATACACTTTCAGTTTGTCATCGATTTGATTGTTAAATCCATCAAATAAACCGACGTTTGGACCCTCTTCATATCCATTGCCTACTGCCTCTGTAATTGATGTTGAAGCTGCATTGTCAATTCTTCCATCAGGAGATATAAGCAAACCTACGATGTGCATATTGTTCTCATCCCAATCCGTAGGAAGTGTAAATGAATAATTACTAACTACACTTTCGCCCGCATTGACATTTGCAGGAAAAGATATCGAGGAACCTTCAAAGCTAGGTGCTATTGAACGTGCAACATGATCATACACCATTTGAGCAGCGGGCACCGAGCTAGGAAGAGATTCATATCCTCCCATTACACCATTGCCGCCGCCTGCATAGGCATTAGATTGATTATAACCTGCATCCGTTCCTGTTACGCCATCCTCTGTCAAGGCACAAGCTAATTTGTATGAATTTGTTACAGCCTGAGAAAAGGTAGATTTTACAGATACATCTAAAACTCTCGAAACTGGATCCCAATTTGCACCATTCACTATAACACCTGCTGGCGCTGTTAAAAGACGGTCTAAAAAGTCAGCATTCATAGCTGATGGATCCACATCTGCTCCTCGGTCAACCAATGCACTCGGGTATCCACCAATCGAACCTCCAATTCCGGCATCATAAACTGCGTCTGCCATGGGGTCACCATTGTGAACCGCGATTCCTACCCAGTAATCGCCATACTGTTCTTCAAATAAATCCATATATACAGCTCCCCTCGGACACCACTGACACCATGTTCCAGTTGCCTCTTCACCAACAACCATTTTGCCTTCAGCGGGCACAATAGGATCAATACTAATCACTTTAGAATCATCAGAGGCGTCATCATCGGCACTAACTCCATTAACATTTGAGATTGTTACGGTTAAATCGTTGTTTCCCAATACAGGTGTTAAAGCCGTTCCAAAAGTATGCTCATAAGTATCCAATGAAGCTAAATTTAAACCGGAAATATTTTCAGTAACATCTGCACCATTATAATTATATGTCAAATCAAAAGAATTGATCTCAGACTGACCAAGGTTCCTTGCTGTAGCCACTACATCATAGCTCAAACCAGCTATCCCACTAATTTGTGTAATAAAAGAGACTCCACCGTTTAATTGCGGTAAGGTGGCAGGTAGATGGGTGTAGCTAATATCATCTACAAAGAATCCTGAGATACCATTTCCACCCTGGCCTGCTGGATTTACTGGATATAAGTCCAAAATTCCAATTTGCCCAGTTGGATTTGAAAAAGAACCTTGGGAAACGTTATCAATGAAAAGCTCCCAAACATTGGATGTAAGGTCCATATCCACTCTTAGGTTGAACCATTGTGCACTTGGGTAATTGGCATTGATGTATGGCGTTCCCTGATTAGAAAGCTTTAAAGTACCGTCTTCTAGCATATAACAATCAAGCGCCCAAACCTGAGCGACAACAAGTGTACCCTGAAGATTGAAATAAGCACCCTTTCCTGCTTCAACATAAAAGTTCGCCTCGAAAGAAAAATTTCCGGAATTGTATACCTGATCAAATGGGAGTACTACATCGGCAGGCCCTCCATTTGGTGAAGTTGAGCTGAAATAAATTGAATTGGAACCACTGCTCGCGTTATTATCGGTAATCTGAACGTCTTCGGCACCACCCTCTGTTCCGCTCCAAGTCGTCCAGTCAGCAGAACTAGAACCCAAATAAGATCCCGTTGTATAGGATTCAAAATCATCCGAAAAGGTTTGGGAAAATGTAAAAGAGGCAAAGCAAGCCATCATAAATAGTAGAAATGTTTTTTTCATTGTTTTAAATTAAGTTTAACTAAATCTTATTATTGCAATAGCACAATCGTTATATAATAAGGAGGACACTAATATCGTTATTTT
>MDTB01120792.1_pt1 | contig 15707 bp, 17 predicted proteins | sample 811161 | NCBI WGS metagenome assembly MDTB01 (sample SAMN05326650, study PRJNA326480) | marine metagenome | isolation source: seawater | place: Mediterranean Sea | collected 2009 | reverse complement strand
TTAGCCTGATTGTGATGAAAATTCCCACAGGAACAAAATCCTGGATTGAAGATGTGGTGGTGGACGAACAGACTCGTGGAAAGGGCGTGGGGCAATCATTGATGGTGCACGCTCAGGAACAAGCCCGGAATTTAGGAGCGAAAAGTATAGATTTAACTTCTAGACCCGCGCGGGAACAAGCCAACCGCCTTTACCAATCGTTGGGTTATGTCATGCGGGAAACGAATGTATACAGATATCCTATTTCTTGATTGCAATATAACCTAATCTCCCAAATTTAATAACTATGACAGCTCAATCCTTTTTATTCTCCTTCCTCCTTTTCCTCGATATTCAAATTGAATCGATTGAGCAGAGCGGGTTTTACAAAATGCTTGTAGAAAAGTATCCACAAATTTCAGAAGGTTGGCAGGAAGCTGAAAATATGAATCCTGAAGTTCAGGAATTGACCAAACTTACGGGTTTGAATTTTGATGATTTGATCGGTTTTAATCTGGTAGTTGAGGGACTGGATGGAATGGCTAAAGCATCCGAGGAGGGAAGGGCACCCAAACTGGGCTCTGAATTAGAATTTATTGTATGCGCAAAAGTTAAGGGCAAGTTAGACCCCAAGAAGCTTTTTGCTTTTATGCTCGAAAAACTGGAAGAGGAAAAAGGGCTTGCCGAGAGAAAAAAAGTTGAAGAATCAATAAAAATTACAGACCAAGTTTCTAAAATGAGTGTCCCAGCTGAACTTCTTGGGAAAGAAAACACATCAACTGGCTTGCTGATTGCAATCAAACAAGGGAAGAAATTATCTGAAATCAAATTAGGTGTGCCTACAAAAGTAAATGCTTCCTTGAAAGCCAAAGACGAAAAGATTCCCTTGGCGTGCTTGGATGTAATGGCCAAAGACAGACAAGTCACATTTGCGATTAGTGTAGACCCTGCGGTTTGGGAAAGACCAGAGTTTGGAGCTAATCAACAAAATCCATTGTTTGCCGGTCTGGCTAATTCTGTGAAAGGTATTAGAGAATTTGGTCTCTCGATTAGCTTTCGTGATCAATCACTTGGTTTTGAAGTTTGCGTTACTTGCAAGGATACTCAGTCGGCCTTGGGATTATGGACAGTTGCTCAAGGCGGGCTAGGTATGGCTCAGTTGGCCATGGCAAAAGAGGGCGGACAGGCACCAGCAATATTATCGAGAATCAAAACTCAAGCGGTGGAAAAGAATGTTTTTGTACGGCTTGATTTACTGGAGGAAGATTTGAAAGAGTTGGAGAGAATGGAGTTTCTTCCGCAACAAAATGCAAGTTCAGGGACGAATAAGGCTCCTGTCGACTCCGACTCCATGGTTGGCCAGAAAGCTCCCGATATAGATACCAAATTTCTGGATGGTAGTTCATTTACGCTTGCAGGTCAGAAAGGAAAAGTTGTGGTGCTTGATTTTTGGGCAACCTGGTGTGGGCCTTGTGTTCGTGCACTTCCTGAGTTAGCTACAGTCGCCAAAGGTTTTTCAAGTGACCAAGTCATTCTTGTTGCCGTAAATCAAGGTGAGGCCAAGAAAGTGATTTCCCCGTTTTTGAAACAAAAAAACCTAAAAGATTTGATCGTTGCTCTAGACCGGAATGAAAATATCGGAGAGAAGTACAAAGTGCAGGGTATTCCCAAAACTGTAGTTATCGATTCTAAAGGAGTGATTCGGTATGTGCATGTGGGATACTCCTCAGGGATGGGAGAACGGTTAAAAACTGAAATTAAATCTCTACTTAAGGAATAGTCATTCCTTCTGGTATGTGAATTTCAACCGCATGGAAATGTAGGTTTTATGTCCTAAGGTAGGAGATACGGACTATTTACTTTTAATGTTTATAAAAGTTAACCAGTCCAAAACGCCCGAAAGGAGATAAAGCCATGATGAAAGTCAATGATTTCCAAAAATACGAAATCTCTCTGAAAATTCCCTACGATGATTATTTCAACCTGATCTACGAAACCAAGTACCTTTTAGAAGCACGATTAGGTGCTGATCGCTGTTTTATTGCACATGTTGCAATCTATGGGAACAGTAGAAGAAGAGCTGTACAAAAAGCCGTAGAATGGTATACCAAAGAGATTAAAGGTGTCTTAGGACAAGCTCACAATGTGATGACCGTAAACGATCCTTTCGGAGAGGTATCATATGACGATAACTTTGCCTGTAATGATTCAGGTAACAAATACCTTGACGATAAGACTATTGAACGAATCATCCAAGAGGCCGAAGGAGATTTAATCCGAGAAGATTCCAATACCGGAGCAACCCAGTGTAACAGCTTGCGTCGCGTTAAACGCAGAAAAAAACAGTTCACGCAACTTACTTCCAGGCTGACGCAATCCCCAAGCGGTACCATTTATTACAGGATGACCGAGCCTGCCACATCAAAGGGGGGGCGGATGAAATCAAAAACCGTTAAACTTTCTTCGAAAAGTCTTACGAAAGCTCTTCGTGAAGTTTCCCGAAGGGGACTTGATAAATTCGAGAAATTTGCTGAAGATAAACCATTGAAAAAGGTAAAGTCTACAGAATCCAAACAAGCAGCCTGATCTAATGGCAGATCCTTCCCCAGACAGATCCACTGAATTGCTTCAATTGATGATGAAGTACCAGAGACGTATTTTTGCATACATTCATACCCTGGTCCCATCTCGAAGTGATGCGGAAGATATTCTGCAGGAAGCAAGTTTAACTATTTGCGAAAAATTTGATGACTTTGAAATTGGCACAAACTTTTATTCGTGGGCTTGCCAAATTGCTTATTGGAAAGTTCGTGCAGCCCGTAAGAAGTACGCTACAGCTAAAGTCGTTTTCAATCAGGAGGTGTTGGATGTAATCTCACAGACTCGTACTGAAATGGAAGAGGAGCTTGATAGTCGGCATGTAGCTCTTTCCCGTTGTTTGCACAAATTAAACGAAAGGGATCGAAGGATGGTGCTAACCCGTTATGAATCAGGCAAGAATGTTTCAGCGGCGGCCCAAGCTTGCGGACGCACGGTGCAAGGGGCGTATAAGGCATTGAACCGTATTCGAAAAGTACTCTTTGATTGCGTCACCTTTGAATTGGCAACAGACGAAGCTCGATGAATTTAACAGATGAAGAAATCCTAGAAGTTCATGAACTTCTCAATGGCCTTGTAGAAAAGAACCTGCCTCCCCCCGAATTAAAGAAACTTGAGAAGTGGCTTTTAGAGTCATCAGAAGCAAGACAGATGTATGTGTCTTTTATGGATATGTCTTCAAGCTTGGCTCACTATGCGGAAGAAATTATCTCTGATGAAGACGATAGCGAGGAAGAGATTATCTTAACGGAAAGCAAAACGCTCAAATTTTCCCGCCCCTTTCTTGCGATTGCTGCGGTGCTTATCTTATCCTTTACCCTTTATAACTTTAAATTATTTAACACCGCGGCACCCAGCATTTTAGAGCCATCTACCCCTATCAATAAATCAGTAGAGGATATTGCTCGGGATTCAGACAGTGCAGTTTTCGCAGTGCTGACGAATTCTGTTGGTTTAGAGTGGTCTGCAGATGCTTCCTACACTCCTAGTTTAGGGCAAACCCTTGAGAAAACCTCTTTGAAAGTAGCGAATGGACTGGCGCAACTTGAATTCATCAGGGGAGCAACAGTCATCCTGGAAGGCCCCGTCGAATTTGAAATTCAAGGATCCAATAAGGGCTCGCTTACAAGAGGTAAACTTAGAGCCAATGTTCCTCCTGTCGCCAAAGGATTTGCGGTCGACCTTCCCCGTGGTCGCCTGATTGACTTGGGGACTGAATTTGGCTTACATGTCCACGATGGTGGATCTACAGAGATTTTTGTCTACAAGGGTAAGATCAAATACGAAGGAATGTCCGAATCCTCTGAACCATTCACTAGAGAGGTTTCCACCGGAGAGGCATTGTTTATTGATCCGTACGGGTATCCTAACTGGATTGAAATGCCCAGCGAGTCTTTTATGGGAACCGCTGATTTGGCTTTCATTTCAATGGAGCAATCTCAGAATCGTTACTTATCTTGGGTGAATTTGAGCGAAGAGATAGCTGGTTTGGATAAAACATTACTTTACTATTCATTTGATAACCACGCACCATGGTCCAGAACACTGAATGATTTATCCAGAAATTCTAATGGTGCGATTATTGGCTGCAAATGGACAGAGGGGCGTTGGTCCGGCAAAGGGGCACTGGGGTTTAAGAGAAAAAATGATCAAGTTCGTTTAGACCTTCCCGATCGCCATGCAGCATTAACTCTGGGTGCTTGGATTAAACTCGATGAATTAAATCATTTTTCATCTCCGATAATCAGCTCTGATTCCAGATCAAATGGTGCGGCATCCTGGTATATCAATCCCGACGGCAAGTTGGTCCTTGAATTAACGGTTAATAACAAGCCTGAAAGATACGAGTCAGCAGTTGCCTTCCGTAAGGAGAGGCTGGGGCGTTGGATGCATATTGCCACTACTTTTGACCCTGTATCCAAGTTGGTGAGTCACTACATAAATGGTCGATCCTTTAGCCGTGAAAAAATCGTCTCTGCCATACCCTTATCTTTTGGTCCCAGTCTTCTGGGGAATTTTTCGAAAAATTCTTCTATTAATCAAAAGAGAAGCATGCAGGGGAAAATCGATGAATTTGTTCTTTTTGAGCAAGCCTACGACGAAGTAGGAATTCGCCGACTATTTGAAATTGGGTGCCCTTATGAGGTTCCCAATGCGTTTGGATCAGTTTCACCTTAGGGATTTCATTGCTGATTTCCTCTGATGGCGTGAAGAGCTTGGAATTTGTGTCCCAAATGTTGCGGGTGGATTAATTCTTTGAGAGCCCCTAAGTTTCCTTCCCCTTCCTTTTGTTTTGTAAACATCTTTTGCATAGCCAGTTGGGCTGTGTTCATAAAGAAGGATTCCTGACGTTGAATGCTTATTTGAGTGAATCCATGATTACTCATTATTTCCTGAAGCGGATTCCAGCAAACATGACAGGTTATATCCTGTAATCCCGGGTTTTGTAGAATATTGTTGGTTGCCTGATGATTGGTATAGGATCTTGCGGTTCCCTCGGGAAAATCATTGAAAATTCTTTCTACATCCAATCCGTAATCAAAAGCGAGGAATAGTCCGCTCCAGTTTAACCTTGATAACTTCCTGATTGAACTCTCTGCCCCTGTGGGCCAGTCAATTATGTAGGGCAAACTATAATTCTGAGGGAATTGTTTTGTTATTTCCAAATCAGATTCACTTTCGAGAAGAATTTTTTCCATCCATAACTCACCTTCTAGAGCAACGCCAAGTTCTTCCCACTGAGAACTTAGATTATTAAACCGAAATCTTTTGAAAGGTTGAGCGTCCAGCCACTCGTTTGAAAACACAACAGCCAAGGAGGGAATCTCAAAGGGGTCTCCTAAGCGAATATTTTTAATTTCCTTGAAAGGATGAGGTACTTTGCCGATAGAGTCATTTTCAGGCTCCGCTCCGATTTCGAGGAATGTAAAGTTTTTTGGATCTTGCGATCCTAGTAGTTTGCATGTCGCGTCGACAACCAAGTTCCCCCAAGTCGAACCTAAACTGCTCGATGTGTAGAAATCAGATTTGGAGTTTTTGCCTACTCGGTTATTAGTGGAGGTGTAATACCCAATCACCGGGTCATAAAGTGCCCAGTTGATAAATTCATCATAGGGTAAAGCCCTCCTGTCTGAAAGAAGAGTCATAAATGAAGTCTTGGCTATTTCGTTCTGCTTTGGCATTGGCTTTAATCAATACTTTGGGTAGAGCCTATTGAGTGAAAGGCAAGCGGGTACTTCCCAAAAAATTTATCTTATGGATCATAGGTTCGGGCCTGATCAGCTCGTTGGCAGGGTTTTCATTCGCACATTTTTGGTATAACCCATCATCTCGAGCATGGATTGAAATTGAGTTTTGGCAGCAATGGTTACGTTTTGGAGAAACCTTAAGGTTATCCCATGTTGAATACCATGACTTAAATCAATCCAAGTATGAAAATCTCACGGACCAAGCAATTAATGGCATGATTTCAAATTTGGATCGGCATTCCTCGTATTATACTCCCATTCAATACAAGGCTTTCCAGGAAGATTCTCATCGTCAGTATTTTGGAATTGGAATCGTGATTCGAAAAATAAAAGAGGGGGTTCTGATTTCTAAAGTTTTTACAGGCGGGCCGGCCGAAGACTCTGGTTTGCAGGTTGGGGATTTAATTTTGAAAGTTAGTGGACAAAGTATAGCAGACCTAGAATTAAGTGAGATAAGTTCAAAAATTAAGGGGGTTGCGGGCAGTTCAGTAATGATTGAAATTTCACGGCATCAAGTTACCCACAGGTTGGATGTTAAAAGGGGACAGATTCAAGTATCTACAGTGGAGCGGTATGAAGTGGATAAGAATCAGACCGGGTATCTTCATTTAATTCAATTTTCTAGCCGTTCAAGTGATGAAGTTTCAAGTGCGCTTACTGCTATGATAAAACAAGGCATGAAGAGGTTGATTCTTGATCTTCGTGACAACTCGGGTGGTCTCCTTTCTTCAGCTATTGAGGTGGCTGCCTTTTTTCTTCCTGCGGAACAGCTTGTGGTGGAACTGAAGGGTAGAGATCTCGAGGAATTTCGTTCATTCCGCACCAAACCTGCTTTTCCTAAAATTGATGTGCCCATGGTCGTTCTGATTAATGAATCAAGTGCAAGTGCGTCTGAAATTGTGGCTGGTGCTTTATCGATTTTGGGGAGGGCTAAAACTTTGGGTGAAAAAAGTTACGGGAAAGGCTCCGTACAGACTGTGTTTAAGCTAAGCGATCAGAGCGGGTTGAGATTAACCACAGCGATGTATTATTTTCCTGACGGTTCAACCATCCATGAACAGGGAGTCATGCCTGAATATCTTGTTGAATGCAGCGATGAGAATGAGAGCAAATTAAGAATTCAACGGAATTTTAATCAAAAGTTGATGGAGGATTATGAGTTTGATGATCTTTTTGGGTTTGCTCCCATCGAAGATGTCCAACGAAAGGAGGCAAACCGAGTACTCTTGGAAATGGAAAGTAGCCCATCTCTACATGAATGATTTTAAATATCAATAATGATTCTCGGTCTTGAAAGTTCATGCGATGAATCAGCAGTTTCTCTTTTAAATCTGGAGGGTGAGGTTAAAGGGGAGTGGGTACATTCCCAAATTACTAAGCATGCAGAATATGGAGGGGTTGTCCCTGATTTGGCGGTGGGTGAACATCTCGAAAACTTTTTCCCCCTACTAGAATTTGCTCAGGAAAAACTTTCTATCCCTAAAGGGATTGATTCAATTGCTGTAACCTGCGGCCCCGGGTTGGTCGGATGTTTGGGGATAGGAATCAGCATAGCGAAGACATTATCTTTGCGTTGGGGAGTTCCCCTTCATGGCGTAAATCATCTCAGAGGTCATGCATTCTCCCCTTTTATGGCTTTGGGGGCTACCTCATCTATTGATTGGTCGATGTATTTGCCTCATCTAGGATTGCTGGCTTCTGGAGGTAATACTCTCCTCTTTAAGATTGATGAAAATCGTCAGATTGAAGTAATTGCTCGAACCGTGGACGACGCAGTTGGTGAAGCTTTAGATAAGGGGGCGAAATTACTTGGAATTGCTTACCCCGGAGCTGCGGAATTGGAAAAGTATGCCGTTGGAGGTGATGAAGAAGTTTATCGTTTCCCTCGATCAATTGCTGATAAAAATGACCTCCGCTTTAGTTTTTCCGGACTTAAGACAAGTTTGTTGTACACTCTTCAAAAAATGAATAAGGAAGAACTTGACTGTCGTTTTGAGGACCTTTGTGCTTCTTACCAAAAGGCCGCGATTGATCAACTCGTCAAGATGACGGAACAAGTACTTTCATTTGAAAATTATAAATCATTTGGTTTGTCAGGAGGTGTTGCCAATAATCAAAAACTTCGTGGTGAAATGAAAGAGGTTTGTGAAAGAAAAGGTTTGCCATTTTTACCAACCGCAAAGAAACATACGGGAGATAACGCCTCTATGATTGCCTACTGCACATTGGTTGATCAAAAGGGCTTGTGGAGTAACTCCAATCAAAGGTTATCCTTCAATCCTAGTCTGAAAATCAGTGATCTTGAAAAGGATAGTTTAAAATTTACCAAATAGCATCACTTGCTTCTTTTTGGAAATTTGTCATACTGATAAATCTATGATTTCTGATCCAAGTAATTCAAAGAAACTTTCTGCTAACGAAAATATTAAAGAAAACAGTGATTTTCTCCGCGGAACGATTGTGGAAAGTCTTGCAGACGAAACAACGGGGAACATTCCGGCTGCCGATGCCCAACTGACCAAGTTTCACGGCACATACCTGCAGGATGACCGTGACAAACGATCTGCCCTTATAAAAGAAAAGAAAGAAAAGGCCTTTTCATTTATGATTCGTATCCGCGTGCCAGGTGGAGTCTGTTCAGCAAAGCAATGGATAGGTATTGACGATTTATCAGACAAATTTGCGGACGGCACACTTAAATTGACCACCCGCCAAGCTTTTCAACTTCATGGGGTGTTAAAACGAAACCTCAAGCAAACCATGAAGGAGATCAATGACACTTTATTGGATACTCTTGCTGCATGTGGGGATGTTAACCGTAATGTGATGAGCCCCTCGAATCCTTTTGAATCCAAACTTCATGGACAGGCTCTAAGTATTGCCCAAAAGATTCATGATCACTTGACCCCTAGCACTTCAGCGTATGCTGAAATTTGGCTGGATGGTGAGAAAACTACGATTGGAGAATCTGAGGTCGAACCCATTTATGGAAAAACATACCTCCCCCGTAAATTCAAGATCGCGGTCGCCTTACCTCCAAGAAATGATGTGGATGTCTTTTCCAATTGCCTTGGTTTTGTTGGTATATCTGAGGGAGATAAAATTATTGGATATAATGTTCTTGTGGGTGGCGGTCTCGGCATGACTCATGGAAAGACCACTACCTTTCCACGCCTTGCGGATGTTATTGGCTTTTGTAAGCCTGACCAAGTGGTACAGGTGGCCGAAGAAGTGGTTAAAATCCAACGAGACCATGGTGACCGCTCGGACCGCCGTCATGCCCGTTTAAAGTACACAATTGAAGATCGTGGTGTCGAGTGGTTTAAAGGTGAGCTCAATGACCGTTTAGGATGGAAGCTTGAGCCTGTAAGAGATTTCTCTTTCGAATCCACAACTGACCGCTACGGTTGGAACGAAGAAGGTGATGGTCACTGGGCTTACGGTTTATTTGTCGAGGGCGGACGCTTACATGGAAAGGCTAAACAGGCAATGCGGGAGATTGCCGAAGAGGTAACATGTGAATTTCGGCTCACCGCAAACCAGAACTTAGTCATCGCAAGGATCAGTCCAGCGGGCAAACAAATCATTGAAAATATTTTATCCAACCATCAGGTCACGGATTCTTTAACTCTTTCCGCGCTCCGTTTAAACTCGATAGCCTGCACTGCTCTGCCCACCTGCAGTTTAGCCCTGGCTGAAAGTGAACGTTATCTCCCCACTTTGATTGATGAATTGGACACGATGATTGATGAACTTGACTTACGGAATGAGTCTATCGCTATTCGTTCTACCGGGTGCCCCAATGGGTGTGGACGTCCCTATCTCGGAGAGATTGGGCTGGTAGGAAAGTCTCCAGGTAAGTATAATCTTTACTTGGGTGCGGGATTGGATGGTATGCGTCTGAACAAGCTTTATCGCCCAGCGATTCAGCACGAGGAAATTCTCGCTGAGCTTCGGCCTGTACTTGAAGATTTCTCCAAAAATCGAGGTGAGAATGAAAGATTTGGAGACTTTTGCATACGAAAAGAATATGTTAAAGAGACTGGCCAAGGTGCTGATTTTCACGAGTAAGTAACTCTCCGGCATATTTGATGCCTAAAAGGTTTTCCAAATCACTGGGTAAGCGTACACATGCAAACCCAAACCAAGGGATTTCCACCCTTGATGAAGAGGAAGGACTTCGTTTGGTCGATGACTTGGCGATGGATCCCTTTTTACTTATTCTTGACCAAGTTCAGGATCCTCGGAATTTGGGAGCCTGTCTGCGCTCAGCGGACGCTGCCGGAGTTGATTTGGTGGTTTTGCCATCCGACCGTTCTGCTGGACTCACCGATGTGGTACGCCATGTTGCTGCTGGTGCCGCCGAAGTTCTTCCTTTGATGAGAGTTAGAAATCTCGCTCGTATGATGAGAGAACTCAAAGATCGAGGCATTTTTTTTATTGGTACCAGCGACCAAGCGAAAGTTTCCCTCTATGAAGCAAACTTTTCTGGGCCCGTGGGGCTAGTGATGGGAGCAGAAGGTAGTGGGATTCGCAGGCTAACTGCGGATTTATGCGATGATCTTATCCAAATTCCAATGCATGGCTCAGTGGATTGCCTGAATGTATCAGTTGCAACAGGTGTCTGTCTTTTTGAAGCAAAGCGCCAGCGACTCGGCTAATCTGCTTTCAGTAAACGATCCGTCGTGTTTTTGAAAGACTTGAATAGGCTTTGTTCCTTTCGCAATAAATTTGCCGCGTAGGCGAGCACTAAAGTAAACAGAACGGTACTAAGCATCGAGTTCCGCAGAAATAAATATGAGGGTGCATAGCCTGGTTCTCCGATAAAAATGGATTGGACCCAACCCGCTGGAGACTTCAAATAGGCGGGGTTGACCATCCATGAAAAAGAACAGGTTATGACATGAAAAATAAGAGCGGAAACAATTCCAGAGCCTAGAAGTTTTGGTACGGAGAGGGATTTGCAGATTTTTCTACCAATAAAAAAAATGAAAAGATAGGAAGAAAGAGTTACAAGCATGAATGGTTCTAAAATGTCTGTACCGTAGTTTCTGGATAGGGTAAGGTCAGAAAGAAAGACTGCCAACAAAGGGACGAGATAAGAAAGCTTTCCCTTTAGATAAGCACCAGCGACCAGAAAGATCGCAAGAACTGGGGAGAAATTAAACAGATTGGGGTAATCTAATGGCAGATGCCGGGAAAATCCCACAAAAATTAGTAGAATCGCAAATGCGAGAACAGATTTCCCCCGTAAAGGTAAGCCTTCTTTTAATGTAGAATTCATTATTTTTTTAATAAGCTAGAGTACAGACAGTTACAACCACATCCGCACATTTATTACTATATGTATAGCCTCTCAATAAGACGGTCAAGAAACAGATGCTGTTCTTTTCGCAACTTTAACCGGGCATCTTCAGCAGACAGCATCCTGACTTCATCAATTTCAGGAAAAGTCCAAACCTTTCCTGAGCCTTTTGGATACTCCATGGAAATTTTATTGCAGTCCGGAATCTTACCATCCGGCCAATTGCCTCTGAATGCCCAAGCATAAACCGTTTTTCCGTTTTTTTGAATGATGGTCCCCAGTTCGATATACGGACCGGTCGGTGACATTCCTGTTTCCTCTTTAAACTCGCGCAAGGCTGCGTCAAACATCTCCTCCTTATCCTCAGGTTCTCCTTTAGGAAGACTCCAATAGCCATTATCTCTATTTTTGAAAAAAGGGCCTCCAGGGTGGGCAATAAGCACTTTTAAGTCGTTGGCTGTATTACCCTTGTAGAGTAAAAGTCCTCCGCTTCTGGTTGAGTCAGGCATTATTTTTTAGGGTATCGTTCACTTGCATAGACATAAAGACTAGATCATGCCAAGTATTTCCGATTTGTCGGCTTTTTTTTCGAATACCGTCTTCTCTAAAGCCTAGGTTCTTGTAACATTTTACAGCAATTTCATTGCTTGTCAGTGTATTCAATGAAATTTCTTCGATTCCCTGCCACTCGCGAATTTCCGAGATCAAGCACTCACATATAAATTTGCCTAAACCCTTTCCGCGGTGTGAAGGTTTTACAATGATTCGGCACAGAGTTGCCCGGTCAATTCCTTGAATAACCACCTCTGCATAGGCATGAATTTCATTTTTTTGGTTAAGCAGTTCATAGGCAAAAAGATCCCGTCTTCGTAAATGGGTAAGAAAGGATTGGGGGCTGAGACCCCGGCTAAAAGTATTCCCAGACCATAAAACCTGATCTTTTTCACAATGGATCCACGACAAAACCTGTTGGAGATTATCAGTTGAAAACCGGGAGAATCGATAAGATTGCTTTATGTTTGCATACTTCATTTATGGTGATCTTCCACGATATTCAATGTTTGAAATCTTACTGTGGCAAATGAATCCTTTGTGAAATTTGGATTTGGCTTTGCGTAATGCCATAAATTTGTTTTTTATATAAGAATTAACCTCTTGTGGAAGGATGGATATGAAAAATAATAAAAAATGGTTGGGTGTTGTAATCTTGGTGTGTGCGAGTTTTCTGATGGGCTCGTTTTTTAATCAGTCGGAGGCAAAGCTTAAAGTGATCAAGGCGGGAGTGGATGAAAAAGGGAATCAGGTTTGTATCAACAAGTCCCAAGTTTATCTGTTTAAAAAGAGTCAGGCAGAAAATAAAATTTTATTTTATTTTCACGATGCACAAAGCGATAGTGCCATGGTCGCCAAGTCATTTCCGGATCTTGAGAGTCTCAATAAATACTGGGATGTTCTGATTCGGGATTGGTAAATCTTTTCTTTCTTCTCCCCGAGTTTTCTCTTAGTCCCTACAAGGTAGCGTGTCTGGGTACTTTTTCTGGTGTATAATTTTTAACCGGTTGTATATTTCTTGTAAACGACCAGTTCACTTACCCTGCCATCCAGGTTACAGGTATTGCCATCTCTTTTAGCGTTGATCTTGGAAGGCAATGTTTTCGGCATCAAAGTAAGCAGAACAAAATTTACTCACTTTTACTGTTCTGAAAAATTGGCACCCAAAATGCAAACCTATCGGTAGAGGAAAGGGTTTCATGGATTAGCTTCCATGGGGTGCGTGTCACTAATCTGGCACGCACCTTTTTTTTAGCCTTTTTTTATTTCCCAGTAATTTTTAATTCTTTTCCCACCGTTATGATCCATAGGTAAAATTTCACAGATTTTACATTTAGTTGGCTCTGCAATAAAGACACGGGGGTTTCCATCTGCATCTAACTTTCTTGGCAGCCCAGCCCTGCCAGAGATTTCTACGCATTCCAATAGATCTTTTCCATTATGTCCTTTCTCATAGGATTCAGAATACAAACCTTCAGGATGAATAAATCCAACTATTGTTCCGAATCTAATTCTTCCAGAAGTGTTACGCTGGATTACATCTCCAATTTTATATCTTCTTTTCTCATAGCGAAGGGTGTTTAACCGTTTACATTCAGAAAGCAGGATACTAAAGGTTTTATTTTTCTGTAAGTCTGAACCTTTTAGGGGTGTGAGGTCATGCCTGTTGAGTGCCAAAGCTTCCACTTTCGGAATAGGACCATCGCGAATAAATAATACTTCCCCGATTCGTTTGTGGGAATGCGTTCTAGTTTTTTCAATAATCTTGTCTCCGACTTCAATTGGTGAAGCTTTCTTTTTTATGATTTTCTTTACCACTCCTTATTGTAACATATAAAAAGTTTAAATGCATGATATATGTAGATGTATTAAGTAAACTTATCAGGAATTTTTAAATTTGTAAGGTGAAGTCATAAAGTAAGTCTAGGGAGTGGGCTTTATGTGAGTCAATGTATAGGCTAGTTGAAGAGGGTTATTTCTCTATGATCCAAATATTCCTGAATTGTAAAGGATTGCCATGACCTTGGAGTTTAATGGAGCCGGGGGTTCCTTCCGCATCAGGGCGGGAACCTCCGGTTTTCTTCGGGATTTCAAAATCGTCGTGGATTAGAATTCCGTTGAGGCGGGCTGTTATACGAGCATTTTTACTTTTTTTCCCATTTTGAGCCACTGCATTGCTAAACTGGACATCATAGGTTTGCCAGGAAAGGGGAGGAAAGCAGGCATTTACTTTAGAACCTTTGATGGAATAAATCCCACCGCATTCGTTATTTAATCCTTCCAAACCAAAGGAGTCCAGAATTTGATTTTCATACATATCAATTTGATATAATCCGCTGTTTCCGCGAGCCTGTCCGCGTGCTGCGGGCCGGTAGGGTAGCATGAATTCTAGGTGTAGGATATAGTTGGAAAATTTGCGAACCGTGCGGATGTCTTTTCCATCCGTATTTAGTAATTTGGTCGAGCTATCAAAACGGCCACCCTGAAATTCTTTTTTATTGGACCCATTAAATAATACAAGCGCGTCTCGTGGTGGTTTTTTCCCCAATGTAGGGCTTTTGCGGGTAACCTTCCTGCATGTAATATTTCTTTCACCATCTAAAATTCTTAATTCACCCTCTTTGATTGTTCCGTTATAAGCTTTATGCCCGGAGGGTGGGAATTGCTGGGTGGCACTGAATTGATCGGCCGGGCCAGCCAGGTATTTTCGATTTCCGGTTGCAGGGGTGAGTCTTATCATTTTTCCGCTTAGCTTACCATGGAGTAGGCTCCGGTTCTTCCCGTCCCATCCTGCCCCTGGCAGTCCCCCGCGATAAACCACCACATGGAAGGCACCTTTGTCCAACGCAATGACCTGAGCCCCTATGTTCTGACCTATGTATTCTCCTTGGTACCTGAAATCAATGGGAAGGTGGGGGTCTTTAACGGAAGTGTATGTACCTGAAACACCTTGGGGTGCACTGAAAGAGACAAGAAGGGAACAAACGAAAAAAGAGACTAGAATAAATAATTTCATTTTTTCAGTCAGCAAATTCCATGCTTACCCGCAAGCAGGAACCAATCCCGAAGGTGAAATTTCTTAGACTAGGGAGAAGGTATGTGCTTGAAATTATTAAACAGACTGCTTTTCCAAAAGATTCGCAAAACTATTCATGTATTCAATCACATCCATACGATTGTTACGTTCGAGATGTCGAAACCCACCATCTAAATTATCGAGGATCTTACGATCAGAAAGGTTTTCAAGTTTTACGATATCTTCATGGGTCATCCCATGTTTTTCTATGGATAGAAAGATATCATCTACTTTACAACCAGTTTTCGAACAGTAATCGGTCGCATGTTCGGACCATTCGTCGAGTTGAAAATCAACAGACTTTACAATTTCAAAGCTGCTCATTCCAGTAATTGTCTGGATCAAATGGCCCGCATTGCACTGGCCCATATGACCCCACTGGTATTCCACATTCTCATCGTTGAGTCTTTCTGTAGTTTGGCGAAGAGCATCGATAAGAAACTTTTTATTGTGATCCTTGTTGATGGAAAATGAATTTTTTGTTCGCATGATTTTAATTCTAAGAAAAGACTATCATTTTCTCAACCATAACAATGAAAAATATGAAAATATGGGTATGCCTATTGGGCTTCTTTTTGTCCGGAGGATGCAGCGAAATCTCTGATTACAGCGGAAAATACACAGGCATTTTGGATATGGAGGATGGGACTCATGAGGTCGGGATGGTCCTTTTCAAGTCAGGTAAGGCTACCCTGTCCGGATTTCATGAAACTGATGTTGAAGGAGAGTGGGAAGCTGAGAAAGTGGGAGACGCTAAAATTGAAGGGGCTTGGGCAACATTCGAGTTTCCCAACTATCGCATGCGTTATGAGTTATCTATGGAAAAGGAAGGATTGCGGGTGGAGAGAATCAGTCTGCGTATGAAGGGGAAAACTGTGTTGCGTACCTTGGAATTGCAGAAAGCAAAACCTTTGCTTGTCCGGCAATAGAAACCAGATTATTCAAACAT
>MDTB01217799.1_pt1 | contig 15708 bp, 9 predicted proteins | sample 811161 | NCBI WGS metagenome assembly MDTB01 (sample SAMN05326650, study PRJNA326480) | marine metagenome | isolation source: seawater | place: Mediterranean Sea | collected 2009 | reverse complement strand
TTGCATTTGATATTCTATTTGCAGAGGGCCAAAGGCGTTTTCTAGATAGCATGTCTGCATACGCTCGTCAGTTCGTTCAGCAAATGGAAAGGCCAGATGTCGATCAGGTTGAGGGATTGCCACCGACGGTTGCCATCGAGCAAAGAGTTAGTCGTGGAGGTGGAAAATCTACCGTTTCAACGGTAACGGAAATATATCATTTTTTAAGGCTTTTATATGCCAAGGTTGGGACTCAGTTTTGTCCTAAGTGTGATGTGCCGGTAGAAAAAAAGAGCCATACTTCAATACTAACTACTGTTGTTAATATTCTTAAGAATAGTAGAGCTAAATTATTAGCTCCTTTAGTTAGGGGCCGAAAGGGTTTCCATACAGACACGGCAGAATGGGCCTTGCGACAGGGCATTACAGATCTCTACGTCAATGGTTCAATTGCTAAATCAGAGGGTTTTCAAAAACTAGAGAGGTACAAAGAACATATTATAGATGCCATTGTTGCGGATCTACCGAAAGGACAGAAATCAAAAACTATTTCTGCAGCAATTGACCAAGCCTTAAAGTTAGGTAAAGGCACTGCCAGGTTATTAAAACCCAATGGAGAACTAATTGTACTTAGTACAGAAATGTCTTGTCCAGATTGTGGTGAAGCTTTTGAAGAATTAGACCCGAGATTATTTTCTTTCAATAGTCCTCATGGCTGGTGCCCTGAATGTAGGGGTTATGGACATGTGCCAACACTCAGACCCGATTACGATAGACATGATTCTGCAATCTCCGCTGAATTGGAGGAGGAGATGAAAATGACAAAGGCTAAGAATGTTGAAAAAGAATTATGCTTATCTTGTGATGGAGTACGTATCAATCCTGTTGCCAGAAATGTTAGGATTAATGGAATTTCGATTGATTATTTGTCAAACCTCTCAGTCACAGATGCAATTGATAAAATCAGTAATCTTAAATTTGAGGGAGTACAAAAAATTATTTCTAGGGATATTATCAAAGAAATTCATCAAAGGCTGACATTTCTTGGTGAGGTGGGCCTTGGATATTTGGGGCTTAATAGAAGCGCGACGACACTGAGCGGTGGAGAGAGTCAAAGAATACGCCTAGCTGCCCAATTAGGTTCTAACTTGAGGGGTGTCCTTTATGTTTTAGATGAACCGACGATAGGGCTTCATCCAAGAGATAATGATAAATTACTTGGAACGCTTACGAAACTCAGAGACCAAGGAAATAGTCTAGTAGTTGTTGAACATGACGATTCTACCATTCTTAAATCTGATCACCTCATAGATTTAGGCCCCGGTGCTGGGAATGGAGGAGGAGAGATAGTTTATGAAGGACGATTTAAATTCGGGCAAAAAAAATTAACAAATCAGAAACAATCTCCTACATTGAAAGCACTTCACGAAAAGGTTAAACATCCGATTCGTGGTTCCCGAAGAAAATTACCAAAAAAAGGTTCACCTGATTGGATAGAAGTAAAAGGGGCAAATGTAAACAATCTTAAAAACTTGGACATTATGATTCCTGTTGGAAGGTTGACTGTTCTTACGGGAGTTTCAGGAAGTGGCAAAAGCTCTCTTATGCGAGGAATCCTTAAACCAGCTTTTGAATCAACTAATGATAAAAAAGCCAAAAAAACGATCCAAAAATGGAAAAGCATTAAAGGGACAGAACATTTTGTGGCAGCTTATGAGGTAGATCAGAGTCCCATTGGAAAAACAAGTAGGTCTACGCCTGCTACCTACGTTAAAGTATTTGATGAGATAAGAAAATTGTTCGCTTCCGTTCCGGAGTCAAGGATCAGAGGTTATGATGCGGGCCATTTTTCGTTTAATACTGCAGGTGGACGTTGTGAGGCATGTGGAGGAAACGGGCAAATAAAACTTGAGATGAATTTTCTTCCCACTACATGGGTCCAATGTGAAGAGTGCAAAGGTGCAAGATACAATACAGCCACTCGAGAAATTTATCTAAACGGAAAAAATATTTCTGATGTGATGAACATGAGCGTTTCTGAGGCCTGTGAGTTCTTTAAGTCACATCCGAAGATAATTACTACACTCGAACTTTTACGAGATACTGGACTAGGCTATTTAAGTTTGGGCCAACCAAGCACCACGCTAAGTGGAGGAGAAGCTCAGAGAATAAAATTAGTTGCAGAAATCCGTAAAGGCCAAGGACGAGCCAAGGCTGCAATCATGAAGGGTAAGACGAGAAACAATGCCAACCTTTACTTGATTGAAGAACCAACCATTGGCTTACACCAGAATGATGTGATTAATTTGATTGAAGTTCTACATGCTCTAGTAGAGGAGGGTCATACAGTTGTCGTCATAGAACATAATCTTAACATCATGGCTGAAGCAGATTACATTGTCGATATGGGACCCGAGGCTGGACCAGATGGCGGGAAAATTGTTGCAAAGGGTCCCCCTGAAATCGTAATTAAGTCTAAGAAGAGCAAAACGGCAAAATTTCTTAAAGATACCTTAACTTTTTAAAATTATTCGCTAATAGTGGAGAAAATTTTAGATTTAATTGGTATAAATCGTGCGATAAATGCATGATAATTTCTTAGAAACAGCCAATTTTTAGTTAAAATGATAAAAATTGCGGGAAATATCAATTATTTAGCTTATCTGTAATAATTTTAAGATTTTTTTCTAAAAATGTGACTTTTTCGTTTTAATGATCATCTAATTAGTAAATCATGGCTACTGGAACATTGACTATATCAACTGACCTAATGAATTCTTGGCTGCTCAAAAGACTGCGGCCAACGTCCTCACCTCTTGCCCGGACAAGTGAGGCCGTTGCGTCCTCTGCTTTGTCTTCAAAGGAAAAAGAAATCGTTGAAAATCAACTAACCGTTGAACAAGAAATTCAAGTTCTTGCGCATGCAGCAAATGAGCTTAAGGAAGCCTATGATCAAGTCATCGCAGGTCTCAATAATATACATGGCCGTAAACTAGATGAATTAAACGAACCTTTTTTTCAAAGACTTGGAGCTTTAGTTGAAGCTCTTCAGTCTAATGATATAGAAACTGCAAGGGATTCAGCAAAGCGTTTAACGCTGTTGATTACTGAAATGCAGTCAAACATACCTGCATGGGATTTTGTCCGAGCACTTCAAATTTTGGCAGATCGTTGCCAAGTCCTAGATAAATAATTAGGCTAGTGATATAAAAAACCTCTCGCATCATCAAATGACACGAGAGGTGATTTAAAGCTGATAAGTAATCAGTAATTTATTTGGTTACCTTCATGACCCCGTTCATCACAGTCCAGTGACCAGGGAAAGTACAAACGAACTCGTAATCCCCAGGATTGGTAGGAGCAGTAAATTCAATTACTTCTGTTTGACCGGCTTCTAACATTTTTGTGCCATGAAGGATTTTGGAATTTTCAGGAGCTTTCTTAACTGCATCTGCACCCATGGCAATCGCTTGATTACCAATTTCCGCTTTAGATCCAGGCTCAACAATTAGTAAATTGTGTGGTATGACATCAGGATTAAAGAATGTGATTTTCACCTTACTACCGGCCTTAACAGAAAAATTTGTAAGATTAAATTTAAGTTGGTGAGGAACAGCAGCAACTTCCACTGAAGTCATGTTTCCATTAACAACAACCTTGGGTTCAGGAGCTTTTTCCTCTTTGACTTTGGCTAATTCACCACCGCCACGGGTAAAGTCCACATTATAAAGGTAATGTTGAACGGTCAGTGCAGCTCTACGAACATTAAGATCCGAACTTGTTTGTAATGTTCCCATGAGCTTGTCATCTTGAACGTTATGAGCTTGCAAAACCCATAAACCCTCAAGCATGTGATGAGCTTCATTTGCATTGTTCGCATCAAAATTAGATACCCATTTCTTGACTGCTTTAACAACTTGATCTGTTGGATGTTCACTTAATTCAATTCGTGTTCTGTATCTTACTCCGTCAATTGGATGTTTAAGGTTTTCAAGAAGAACTTCAATAGGCTCTCCATCGATTGAAACAGGCTTTTGGAGTGGCTTCTTGGTGTACACCATTCGATAAACTCGACCATGGTTATGGTCACGCTTTGGATCACGAATATTATGCTGCATATGGCCAATGATGACATTGTGCCAGTCAGAAATATAAAGTGCACCATCTGATCCAAAATCTGCATCTGAAGGTCTTACATTTCGATCATCAGAAACAAAAAGGTCACCAAGGGGTTGTCCATTAACTTCACCGTTATCAGGATTTCTTGTAAGCTTGTAATGTTTCAGTCCAAGAAAACCAATGGTATTACAAAGCATGAATGCTTGTTGTTTTTCGTCTGGAAAATTTGCACTTGATATAATTCCACTAGACGCAACTGGTCTAACTTCTTTTTTAAGTAAGCTTCTCATCCCAAAACCGTTACCTTTTGGAACGACTTGGTATGATCTGCCACCGGTTCCATCAGTAGCATAGTGATATCCCCATCGATCGAATGCAATTCCGTGAGGGTTAGGACTATTACCAGCATGCTGACTGAAAGTGAACGTTCTTGGATTAAATCGATACATGGCTGAGGCGCCGGATTTATGCGGTGTAGTCCAAGGTGTTTCAACATTACTAACGTGAAAAACCCCTCTTTGATAATATAGTCCTCCGTCAGGACCGTACTGGAAGTTATTCATAGCATGATGAGTATCTGCAGAATCAATTCCTCCAAGCATTTTAATTTTCACGTCGGCGACATCATCACCATCGGTATCTTTTAGGAACCAAATATCAGGCGCAGAACCGACAAGGACACCACCATTCCAAAACTCAAATCCTGTAGGATTGTGAACTTTTGCAAAAGTAATAGCTTTATCCGCGATTCCGTCCCTATTTTCATCTGGTAAGATAATCAAACGGTCTTCCATTTCTTTGAGAGGCTCCCATTTTGGGTAAGTTTGCCATGCAGCGACCCACAATCTTCCTTTAGTATCAACTGACATCTGTACCGGGTTGACCATCTCGGGGAACATGGTTTCGTCTGCAAAAACATTAACTTTGAAACCGTCAGGCACTCGTAATTTTTTCACAGTTTCTTGAGGGCTAAGATAATCAGGATTGCCTTCCTTACTCTTATTAGAGCTTCGACTTTTGCCTCCGATGTTAGACTTAACTGGTACGGGTGCAGGAACATTAGAATCATCAACTTTGAAATTAGACCCAAGAGCAGTTGCCCAGATTTTTGGATCACGGTTGGCGGTCATTACATCCAACATTTTAAGCTCATGCTTGAGGACATCAGCGTTCGATTGACCATCGACAAATCTTAGTCCAGAGCGACCACCCCAAACATCATTACCATCGGTTGCTCTATATCTGTTGTACCAGTGCCAGTTTTTATCAACAACATCACTACGAAGCTTCTCAAGGTCATTGCCGGCTTTAACCGATTTTCCTAGAAGAGCTTTAGCTGCAATCTGAGCAACGTGGCGATTACCTAATTCATTGAGGTGAACTCCATTAATTGTAAGGGCTTCGTCAGAATCAGCATAAGCTGCTTTAGTCGTATTAAATAAATCCACAAAACTCGCACCTGTCTTTTCTGCAACTGCTTGAATTCCTTTAGTGTACTGGGCGAGTCGAACATTGTTAGCAGCTCCATCAGGAAGGTTAGGGCTATTTAAATTTTCATGCGCGATTGGAGAGAACAACACAAACCTCGGATCCGATTTTCCATTAGGTTTGAGCTTTTTATAATTATCGATCATGGCGGACAAATCATTCATGAATGACTCAAGTCCATTTTCACCCTTAAAAGATTCGTTGTATCCAAAGAATACAAAAATGACATCGGCTTCACATATTTTAAGATATGTCTCTGGTGAGGGAAAACCTTGATTTCTTGGTCTTTCCTTCACAGTGTCGCCTGTGAAACCTAGGTTTCGGAAAATGACTTCTTGCCCCTTCAGTTCACTTTGCAAAACAGCCTCGAACCAACCATCATGATTGAAACGATCTGGCAAGCTATTACCGATGAGGCAAACGTTATCACCTTTTTCAAATTTAAAAGCCGCATTAGCGACTACGGAACTAATGATGAGTGAGACGGCCGTAAAAAAGGCCATAGATAATTTTAGCATGTTGGTTTTATACTACCAAAGAGGGTCTGGTGTTAACTAAAACTATTTAAAAAAGTGATTTTTTTTATTTAATAGGGTTAATTTCGTTTTTTCTTGTCTAAAAAAAGCTATTTTAAGCTCCAAAAAAATATAAAATGCCAAAAAATAAACTTTTTTTTAGTTTCTCCATTCTGGCCTCATTATTTCTCAATCTTTCAGAGGGCAAACCAAACATCATTTTTCTATTAGCTGATGACCAAGCTACAATATCTATGGGCTGCTATGGCAATGAGGATGTTGTGACTCCAAATTTGGATCGTTTATCCCAGAGAGGACTTACTTTTGATAACCATTATGTAACAACGGCAATATGTATGGCTAGCCGTGCGAGTATTTTGACTGGTAAATATGAATACCAACATGGTTGTAACTTTAATAAAGGAAAACTTGGTGATCAGGACATAGAAAACAGTTATCCTTCAGTGCTCAAAAATGCAGGGTACATAACGGGCTTCGCCGGAAAATTTGGTATTACTTTAAAAAGGGGATCACCTGAAGCGCTTTTCGATTACTGGGGTGGTGGCCCTGGTCAAACAAGTTATGTAACACAAAAAAATGCATCTATGAAAAAATATGCAAAGAATTATCCTCATTCAACAATTTCATATGGAGCATTTGGTCGTGACTTTGTTAATGAAGCATCTAAAGCAGGAAAGCCTTTTTGTTTATCAATTAGTTTTAAGGCACCTCATATGCCTGACACCCCAGATAAAGAATATGACCATGTTTACAAGACCATGACCTTCAAGAAGCCTGCAAATTATGGCAGAGAATATTCTAAACACCTGAGTGAACAAAGTAAACAAGGCCGCCAATGGGAGAGGTGGGAAACTTGGGGCTACAAAGATAACTATGATCATGTGATGCAAAAATATCACCAACTAGTTCATGGAATTGATCAGGCTACGGGAATGATTCTTCAAGCTTTAAAAGAAAGCGGTGTAGAGGATAACACCATAATTATATACACTTCAGATAACGGGTTTCTTTGTGGATCTCATGGTTATGGATCAAAGGTCCTACCTTACGAAGAATCCGTTAGGGTCCCGATGATCATATATGACCCGAGAATGAAAACTAGAAACCAAGGGAAAAGGATTGCTTCATTGACAGCTAACATTGATATCGCGCCTACCATCATTGAGTTGGCTGGTCAAAAGCGAGTTCCTAGCTCACAGGGAATAAGCCTTCTCCCACTTATTGATGGAAGTCAGAATGAGTTGCGTCATTCACTGGCGATAATGAATTGTTGGGGGCCCGTGGAGTCTCAATATTTAGGTATTGTGACGAGAAAATGGAAATACATATATTGGTTTTATGGAGAAAAAATGATTCCTCAAGAGGAACTCTTTAACATGAAAACAGATAAGAATGAGTTCATAAATGCTGCTAAAAATGCGAAAGATCAAAGTAGCTTAGAAAAAATGAGAGTTCTTTACGATCAAGAAATCAATTCCTTTAAAAAACAATCAGCTCCGTCACATCAAATATATGGGTCCCTTTTTGATAGAACTATTCCTTGGCTAAATAAGCGACAAATGATTCCAGCCATAATTAAAAAATAAAAAAACCGTAGGATCTATTAATCAGTTAAGCTATCATTTATCTTTAATAGCTATGGGTAGAACCAACCTAAATTTAAAGAGTTTATTGTTTAGTCTTCTGGCTTTGCTAATTGCTATAGGTTGTACAACAACAGACAACCATTTAACGAGTGGCAAAAAAGCCAGTAAAGCTGGAGGTCAAAAAAATCAGCTTGTTACACCTAAACAAATGTTTAATGAGATTAGGGTCGTTAAAAGGTTTATCCCAAGAGGCCGTCATGGCCGTAAGTATATTAGGCCCATGAAGCCGCGATATATTACTGTTCACTCGACACAAAATTACAGCGGTGACGCTTGGGACCATGCCCGAGCTCTTCAAAGAGGTAAACTTAGGGCACCTAAAAGACGAAATGGCAATAGGATTGGCTACTTAACATGGCATTTCACTATTCAAGAAGATGTAGTTTTACAGCATCTACCCACTAATGAACAGGGTGAACATGCTGACTTTAATGGTCCTGGTAATAATTACTCAATCGGTCTTGAAATGTGTGAGCATCGCGGGAATAGCAGACAGGAGACCCTTACAAGGACCGCTAAACTTTGTGCTTCTCTAATGTACCAATACAATATTCCTCTTAAAAATGTTGTGCCGCATCAACACTGGCCTCGGAAGGGACTAAAGCCGGAACACAAGAATTGCCCACATTTCTTAATGACCAATGGTAGACCGGGAAGAAAGTGGCGGCAATTCTTACAATCTGTTAAGCTCGAGTATAATCGTATTTATATTCCCGAAGAAGTTGCTGATCTTTGAACATAAATAAAAAGATAATAATGTTTGAGTTAAGAATTCTCTATTTTTTTTGTATCTGTTCTTTGGTAACTTTTGAGGCACGTTCAGAGCAAAGAGCTTTATGTGATATATGGGAAGAGGATATACCTGTCATGGCGCATCTAGCCGTTGCTATGGATGGCACCGTATTGCTTTTTAGAGAGCAGCGAGAAAAAAAACGTATTGAAGTCAAACGTAGCAAAGACGGGGGAGTATCATGGTCTGAATATAAATCTGTCGGGAACCGGATAAAAATTGAGGATGATATGTCAGATGATGGGCGATACAAAGGTGATCATGTTGGGTGGACGGAATTGGCCAATGTTACCGTAGATGAAAGTACTGGTGATGTGATGGCTTTTGGAGCTGGACTGAAACCGGTAGAATATCTTTACAGAAGCAAAGACCATGGATTGACTTGGGCTAAGGAAAAAATTGAGATTAAACCTGATAAGAATGGATGGTATGCGACTACCTATTGTTGTGACCCAGGAATCACGATCCAACATGGAAAATATAAAGGCCGTTTGCTAATGCCATCACAAGTATTTGTTGGACCAATAAACTCTGATGGTTCTAGGATATACCTGAATAAAGGTCAGAACCGAAAATATTTTGGTAAGAGATACAGTAATGCTCTATACAGTGATGATGGCGGTAAAACATGGCTTCATAGTGAACCATTTCCTATTTTTGGCACCTCAGAACCTTCTCTTTGCGAGCTTAATGACGGAACGATTTATTACAATGCGAGGACCCATTTTAGAAAAGGAAATAAGCAAGTTGGCCATAGCCTTGATAGTGGCGAAACCTGGGTAAATGCAAAAGAAGACGACGAATTATTTGATGGTCCACCTGATGAATATGGATGTAAGGGAGCCGTAGTTAAGATACCCAATAAAGATAAAGATATAATTCTCTTTAGTGCACCAGGAAGGCGTGACAAACGTGATGACATTACAATTCACTTAAGCATGGATGGAGGTGAAAGTTGGCCAACAAAACGGATTCTAAAAGTTGGCCCAGGAAACTATACATGGATGGCAGTCGGGCGAAAAGAAACTCCGAGCGAGGGAATGATTTACTTGGTGTCCAATAAGGATTGGATGGCTAGGTTCAATTTGGATTGGGTTTTAGAAAAAAATTAGATGCCATTTAAAAATATATAAGCGGTCATCAATTATTAAGCATCTAACCATCAAAAATCAGGCATAACGTCATTAGCTTACGTTGGATAACTTTAGATATTAGAATTCAGCGGAAACTGTAAAGAAATGGTGTTCGCTTGTATTTTGGGTTTTCCAGTGGGGTGATACAAGCGGACACCTACAGTTTGTGAGTTCTAATTTTATGGACGAGAGAATAATAGAGTTAAAAAGAAAAGCAAATAACGGGGACGTATATGCTCAAACTTATTTAGGATATATTTATGAGGTTGGTAAAGGAGTAAGCAGGCGGATGAATGAATCCGCAGAGTGGTATTTTATGGCTGCTAAAAGTGGAAATCGCTATGCAATAGATGCCCTAGAGAGTATGCGAAAATCTTCGGAAAAAATTTAATTAAAATCTATCAAGGCTTATTGGTTTCTTTATTGAAATCATCCAAACAATCTGTTTTATCGGGTTCTGATTCATTCGCTCGCTTAAGGTCATTTAATCCATTATTGTCCTTATAGGGTCCAATCTTGTTATGAACCTCGACCCTATCAAGAACTCCAATTTCAGAGCCGTCCGCGTTGAAACCAATGGATTCCAATAATAAATTTTTATCTTTAATGGTTACTAGAGAGTATTGATTAAAGAGTCCACCAATAATTGGTTTAGGCTTACCTAATACACCGGGAGAGCTTTCTTTAGCCCAACCACCTTTAACATCGTGTGCCCCTCCAACTATCATATGTTCCCAATCACGAATTATTGGTTCACCATGATCAAGCCATGCGCCTCCACCTGAAAGCACGTAGTGAACATGATTTAATTTACCGCGTTCGTATTCGTGTGTGTGTCCACTAAAACAGAAATTCACGTTATATTTTTCTAATAGAGGAACGAGCTCGTTACGAAGGAAGGCACTACCATCAATCCAGCGTTCACAAAATGGAGGAACGTGAATGGCGACAAACCGAAACCGAGCATTGACAGCCTTGGGAGAAGAAAGTTGTTTTTCTAGCCACCCGCTAGAGATGTCCACATTCTGGCTAACATGATCAATACAAACATAAAAACAGTTAGAATAAGTGAATGTAAATGATCCATGACCAGGTGAATAACCAGGACGAAAGCGAGAGGGCATATCGGACGCAAGCCTTAATGGAGCCCTTGGGTCGCTGGCATCATGATTGCCCCAGGCCGCGTACCATGGCACTGAAGCACCTAGGTGGTAGGCAACTCTGTCCAAATAAAATTTTCGGGTATCATGGTAACTCGCACCATCTTCTGCTAAATCACCTGAGGTAAGTCCAAAAGCGACCCCAGAATTAACCATGTGTTTCATCATGCTGATTGTGGGTTCAAGAGGATTAGCAGACCATGCTCCTCGATTATGACCTTGGCTATCGGACCATACAGAAAATTTAAAATCAACCTCTGAGTCGGGAGCTGTATCAAAATGGGAAACCTTACTGTGAGGGGTTCCTTTGATTGATCTGATCTGATAATGGTAGTGCGTTCCAGGTTCCAGGCCACTAATCAAAGCGCGATGGAAATAGGTGCCGCCGCCGCTGTGCACGCTGACCATTGGCACTGTTTTGTCTAAACTATCGCCCTTGCTGTATGCAACCATTAGATCTGCAAGATCTGAACTCTCGGTCATGATCACAATGCGGTCAGTTGATGCGTTCTGCAGGTAGGGTGGTGTAACAATCTTTATTATTGGTTCCCCAGTAACCTTAATAGACTGAACAGTAACCCATTCGGATATAGATCCATTTTTATCTACGGCTCTTAATTTTATAGGATAAGCGCCAGGTCTTTTCCATATATGGTTTAAAGCGAATGCATTCTTAGCAGAATCAAATTCAGAAGTTGAATAGGAGCCATCTCCCCAATCTGATGAGATTTGTACTGAATCATTTTCAGGGTCACTAACTTTGAATACGAAATTATAGGAATCACCTGTCTTTCCAGAACTTGGACCAGCTGGTTGTGCGGTGATTTTTGGAGCCGAATTTGATGGCTTATTTTTTCCACAAGAGACTACCAAATTATCAATGGCCCACCACCAGTTATTATCTGCCTTTAGGTGTGCAAATTCGATCACTAATTTAGCTGCCTTAGTAGGTGCCTTATCAAGATCATTATAGCTGATAAGAATTGGCGTTAGTTTTGTTCCTTGATCTGAAATTTCAAATATGACAGGTTCTCGATCATCAAAGAAAAAACGTACATGTGCTTCTTCATTTTCCTGTTTACGAAAACTAGAATCAAAACCGATTTTAAGCTCTGATAGGTCACATGATGTAAGGTCAATAGGCGGAGTGCGAAGAAATGTATTGAAACCATCTTCAGGTGTAGCACCACCATCTTCAGCCTCATCAGAGTCAGCAACTGCAATCACATTTTTGGTTGAAGAAGCAAACACTTGTGACCTTTCCTGATCTTGGGAGACTTTTATCCAAAAGTTCGTTGTTACGAAAGACCAGCCTAACCATTCAGGCGTGCCACCAATTGCCTTGTCATCACCCCTAGTCCACGCAAGTCCAGATCTTTCAGGCTTTGTCCAATCGTTGATTTTTGGATCGGGATCAGGTTCGCTAATAGGTCGATTCAACAGAGCATCGTCAAAATTCTGTAAATATAGAACATCAGCCCATGCACAGTTTAATAGAATATGATCTGCTAAAATCGAAAAGAGTAAGATTCTCAATAATTGCATTTCCTATAATTAAGAATTTTTTTCGGTAGTATGGAAAGGAAGAAATTGATTAAACCTTAACAAATCTAAACATTTGGAAGCCTTATTTTAATTGTCATTTTGTTTTTAACCGATAATAAGATTTGGCCTTTAGAGGAAATTCAATGAATTTAACTGATTCATTATATAAATAATTTGTATCATTAATTTCTTTCCAAATCTTTAGATCATTTGAAGATTCAACAAATATTCTTGGTGGTTTTGATGGCCATTCTAGCCTTATGGTCTCCTTGTCTTTAACGATGCTTAAACTTAATGGATTGCCCCAAATAGATTGAACCCATTGGGGATTATCAACGAAGGGGTTCCTATTTTTTTGGTATCTGTATGCCTGATTATTTCGACTTATTTCGTCTTCACTGACTGGATCCATTAGGTGCCATACCAGGAGTGTTGATAATGATCCCATATATGAACTGCTTGAATTTATTAGATTGAGTTTGTCTGTGAGTTTAAGGTTTGGATCATTTCCTAGCCCCTCATATCTTACATCCATATAAAAAAGGGATCTCGCAATATCGCCCTTAATTGACTCAGGAGGTGACCAGGAATTATGATCTGAAGAACACAATCTGGCTTCCGGGTGAGCAATTAACTTATAAGAATTTGAACTTGGATCACTTTCATCAAAATATTTGTTACCCCTTGATGAGTTAACGTTTGAATCACAAGGACGTAAAGCGTGTATATCTGAATAAGCAGGCCCGACCCTATCAATTCCATAGGAATTTGGCCATACGTGTTCCCTATTCCAACCAGAAGAACAGCAATTAGATTTAAGGTCTGAACGTCTTGAATAAACGAGAATAACCCTTTCACTGTCATTAGGGTCGCGATCTATTATTGACAATATTTCATCAGTATTTTGATAAGATATGACAAGGTGTCCGCTTATAATTTCATTTAATTTTTTCTTAAGATCACCCCCGGTTAATCCCTTTGTTGACTGATAATAATTTAATGGAATTTGTGCATCTAAAATTATTGGCGAGATAAATAGAAGAAAAAAAATAAACCAATAATTTTTCATTTTATTATCACTCAAGTTTGCTTCTCTTAAGTACATACTCTTCCTGTTTAATACCATCAATATCGATGACTTCAAATCGAACTTCAGGATCTTGGAGAGTCGTATCAAACCTCATTAAACCAAAGGAACAGGTTTTATTGTATCCCCAAACTAGACCTTTTGTTTTTACTACTGGGTGAGTGTGTCGGTTTGTAAGACGAGAACTTTCGAATTCATAAAGTTTATAGCTTCCAGAATTTTCAATAGTGCGCAAGTCTGAGCGGTGTCGGTCAGCTGCCACCAGAAATACGCCTTCGATTTTCTTGTTTTTAATCCATGAAAATATTTCAGCCCTTTCTTCAGGAAAGCCGTCCCATGGGTCCTTGCTGCCAGGTTTGATATTTGGTGAAAAGGGAACCGGTGAGGAGATTATTTTAAAGGTACCATTTGATTCTGTGAGTGTCTTTTTGAGCCATTTTTTTTGGGCTTGGCCCAACATAGAACCGCCTTTTAAGTCACGATAATAACGACCATCTAACATCATAAAATGGACATCACCGAGTTGAAAGTCGTACCAGCACCCCGGCTGATTTGATCCTCCTCCGTAGGATGGGTTGACCCAATTTTGCTTATATATTTCCCATACACGACGCTTCCAAGCCGGTTTATTAATCTCGGGGCCAGGTATGCAGTCATTCAGCCCAAAATCGTGATCGTCCCAGATTGAATACATAGCAGTAGATGACGTAAGGCGTCGCCATTCTGGTCGACTTTGTCGCCTTGAGTAACAATAGTGATTTGTTAAATCATGCTCGGGATCGTCAATGTAGACGTTGTCTCCAAGCATCAGGAAGGCAATTGGGTTTTGGTTTCTGATAGTGTCCCACATGTATTCCCATTTTGGAATAAACCCACCACCACCACCAAAACCAACCGCAAACTTACCAGGCTTTCCAATCGCTGGAGGAGTACTAAAACTAGCTTTCTCTATTTCAACTGGTTTCCCATCAATCTGTAATTTGTAGGAGTATTTTTTGTCTGGCGAAAGACCTTTTAGTCGAACCACTGTGGTGAAGTCATTATCGGCTATTGTTTTGGCACTAGCTTTCAGGTCACCAATTATAATAGAAACTAAAACTTCTTTGTTTGTACGGACCCAGAATGAGGCTCCGTTAGGTGCAAGATTACCAATCATTGGACCATGCACCAAAGACATGCCTTTAGTTTTAGACGACTCGGGAAGCTTGGAAAGAAGATCACGCGGTCCACCTAGAAAACGACCAAGAGAAAGACCCATCGATTGAGCAGCGTTTGCTTTCACCTTTGCCTCCTCAATCTTATCTTGTGCAAGGAGGCTTAGCATTTCTACATAAAGTGTTTCTGCTGGCCCAGCATCTGGCTTTTTACCTGAGCTTAGAGTTTTAGTAACTTTATCATATTTACCTAGAGCAATTTCACGTACCGCATTTCGCTGAATATCATGCTGAGCTAGCAAGCCTGAGGAAGCATTTAAGCTGACCAGTATTACGATTAAGATTGAAGCTAGGTGCATACATAATATTAGCCCTGTACGTCAAATAAGTAAAACTCAGCTATTGTTGATTTCTATCCCTTTTGAGCCTCAAGAAAGCTTAAAAGAGAAGCAAAATCACTAATGCTCAGAGAATTAGCTAATCCTGCGGGCATCATTGAAATTTTAAGTTCTGTACGGGATTTAATATTCTTAACCTTAAAGTTATAGGCTTTTCCTGAGATGTCTCTCATCTCGATAGCATCAGCATTTTCCGAAGTAATAAAACCAACTAAGGATTTATTATCTTTTGTTAATACGGATACCGTAGCAAATCCTTGAGATATTGATGCATTAGGTTTGAGGATGGATTCTGCTATTTGATCTCGAGATAAAATTGCACCTACTTGACCCATGTAAGGTCCTTTTGGACTTTCATTAGATCTTAGCGTGTGACATGCGACACAACCCTGCTTGGTGAACAGGATCTCACCCTTTTTAGGATCACCTTTCACATCTCCAATTGCCAAAATTACATCCTCAATCGACATTTTACCAACTTGGCCTTTGGTTCGTGCGATAGCATTTAGATCAACGATTGGATCATCTGATTTTTTGGAACCTGTTGCCACTTTAGTACTTCCAACGCCTTCGATATTTATACCTTCAATACTTGATCGGGTCTTTGCATTATTGGCCGCAATAAGTTCACGATATTCTCCATTATCCCATATTTTTTTGATAAATGTTTTAA
>MDTB01058838.1_pt1 | contig 15708 bp, 10 predicted proteins | sample 811161 | NCBI WGS metagenome assembly MDTB01 (sample SAMN05326650, study PRJNA326480) | marine metagenome | isolation source: seawater | place: Mediterranean Sea | collected 2009 | reverse complement strand
TGAAATGGCTATATATGTTTTTCCTTTATTTTTGTAAATATTCCAGCTTACAAAAGATTTTTTTCCTCCTTTTTTACCTATAATCAAATCGTACCCTTCTTTTACTGTCCACTTGACAAATTTTCGCTCATATACAAGTCCACTATAATAATGAATTACATCTTTTGATTTTTTACCAGGCCATCTTTCAACTGTGTTTTTTTTGCAAAAGGGGTGAAAAAGTTCGAGGTTTGATGGGGTTGAAATTATTTCCCAAAGCCTCTGCCTGCTAGCTTGTACTTCTTGTTTTTTTGTAATTGACCATACTAGCTGGTTTATCATATGTTTTTTTTAACCTCTTCGTTTATAATAAATCCTTTAATTTTTTTAAACCCCATATAAAATAAAAATACACTAAAAACACAAAGATAGTGGCTGGGGTTTTTGTGTTTTTCGTTCAAGTTTTTTCCACAACATGTTGTTATAACTCCACTTTTTTCCATGTATAACCTACTTATATCTTTGAATTCAATGTTGAGGTTTTTTATAGCCGCATTTATCCCAGTCTTATTTATATGATCGCCAACCTCTACAATTTTTTCCTGCGACCCTTGAATAAAACCTTTATCATATACTCTAAGCACTTTGTTTTTATCTATTTTTTGAACATTTTTTTGAAAAGACTTTATATCTTTTACATCTGCCACCATATCGTAAGATATATCATAGTTTGCATTAATTACTTGTTTCGTAGCTATTATCATTTTTTTCTATCTCCGAAAAGTGCTGTTCCTATTCGTATATGCGTAGCTCCGCTTTCTATTGCGGACTCGTAGTCGTTGCTCATTCCCATTGACAGACTTATACAAGATTTTATATTTTTTTCTATTTTTTTTTGGAGTTCTTTCGCATCTTTAAAATAGCTTCTATATTTATTTTTGTCTTCAACTAGAGGTGGAATAATCATAATTCCTTCTATTAATACATTTTTATATAGGTTAATAACATTTGCAGCCGTTTCTATCTCTGTGGTCATAAAACCATATCTATTTTCTAGGTTTGCTATATTTATCTGCAAGTATATTCTCTGCTTTTTCCCTTCTTCTGCCGCTATTCTGTCTATCCTTTTGGCCAATGAAAGACTATCTATAGTTTGAATATAATCAAAAATCTTTACTGCTTTTCTTGCTTTGTTTTTTTGAAGATGTCCAATAAGGTGCATTTTAATTTTGACATCTTTAGGCAAGGTTCTAAGTTTGCTTTCCGCCTCTTGAACCTTATTTTCTCCAATATTATATATACCATTTTCTGTGGCGCTTTGTATTGAGCAAGATGGTTGATTTTTGGTAACAGCTATTATTGTTACTTCTCTCTTGGATTGCGCTTTTTTTATTTTTTTCCGGATGGCTGAAAGCGCTTTAAAATTAATTTTTGTTATCTTCTTCCTCTGAGTCTTGGCTTCTTTCGTCTTTATCTTCTTCTTCTTCTTCTTTTAGAACTTTTGTTATTGATGAAATAAAAGCCCCATCATCAAGCCTAAGAAGTTTTACGCCTTGAGTGTTTCTTCCTATTACTTTGATGTTTTTTACCGGCTGTCTTATCATAATTCCTTTATTGGTTATTATCATAATGTCATCTTCATCGATTACCTCCATAATGGAGACAAGTTTTCCTACCTTTGGAGTAGACTTAACCGTATATACCCCTTTTCCACCACGGTTTTGTGTTCTATATGCATCAACATCGCTTCTTTTTCCGTAACCTTTGTCTGTAGCAACCAAAACAGATCCCTCTCTTTTAACAACAAGCATTCCAACCACATAATCTTCGTTAAAGCTCATTTTTAAACCTCTAACGCCCATCGTTTTTCTTCCTGTTGCTCGAATAGAGCTTTCTGCAAAACGAATTGCTTTTCCTCCGCTTGTTGCCATTATAATATCCTGTTCTCCACTACTTACCCTTGCCTGTATTAGTTCGTCTCCTTCTCGAACCTCTATAGCATATATTCCTCCCTTTCGCGGCTTACTGTATAGATTTAGAGAGGATCTCTTTATCATTCCTTTTTTTGTTGCCATAACAATATGGTCTGTGTCTTTAAATTCTTTCACTGAAACAAAGGCTTGAACTTTCTCTCCTTGTTCGCAATTAATTAAGTTTATAATAGCTCGTCCTTGTGATATTCTTGATCCGGGCGGTATTTGATGAACTTTCAGCCAGTGACATTTTCCTTTATTTGTAAAAAACAGCATAGTATTGTGCGTTGATGCTATTAATAGGTGTTCAACATAGTCGTCTTCTTTTGTTTTTGCGCCCTTCATTCCTTTTCCGCCACGTCTCTGAGCTCTCCATGTTGCCGTTGGTAGCCTTTTAATGTATCCTTTATGGGTTATTGTAACAACCATGTCTTCGTCTGCAATCATATCTTCAACGCTTAAGTCTCCACTGAAAGGTATTATTTCTGTTTTTCTTTCATCTCCATACTTGCCTAAAACAGCGTTTAGCTCTTCTTTTATTATCCCATCTTGTAATGCTTTACTAATTAATATTTGATTTAGTTCTTTTATTAGTTTTTGGAGTTCTTGATACTCTTCAACCACTTTGTCAATTTCTAATGATGTTAGTTTTTGGAGTCTCATGTCAAGAATTGCTTTTGTCTGTTTTTCTGAAAAGCTAAAAGTATTAATCAGTTCTTTCTTTGCTGTCTCTGGGTCTTTAGAGCCTCTTATAATTGAAATCACTTTATCTATATTTTCTAAGGCTTTTTTGAGGCCTTCTAAAATATGAGATCTCTTTTCGGCTTCTTCTAGTTCAAATTTTGTTCTATTTATTATTATTTCCCGTCTAAAACTCAAGAAATGGCTTAACATTTCTTTTAAACCCATAACCTTAGGAATGCCTTCCACTAATGCTAATAGAATAACTCCAAAAGTGTCTTGTAGTTGTGTGTATTTATATAGGTTATTTAAAATCACTTCTCCAATAGCATCTCTTTTACACTCTACTACTATTCTTATTCCATCTTTGTCAGACTCATCTCGCAGATCTGATATTCCTTCTAGTTTTTTATCTCTTACAAGTTCTGCAATTTTCTCCACGAGATTAGATTTGTTTACCTGGTATGGTATTTCAGAAATTATTATCCTTTCTTTTCCGCTATTGAGCTCTTCTATGGAGGCTTTTCCTCTCATAACCACCCTTCCTCTTCCGGTAGAATATGCAGACTTTATTCCATCTGACCCCATTATGAAGCCGCCTGTAGGAAAATCTGGTCCCTGAATGTGATCCGAGGCGAGTTCTTCTATAGATATATCTGGGTTGTTTAATAGAGCAACTAGTCCACCTACTAGCTCTCCTAAATTGTGTGGGGGTATTTTTGTTGCCATTCCAACAGCAATGCCCTCAGATCCATTCATAAGTAAATTAGGTATAATCGTTGGAAGAACGGAAGGTTCTTCAAGAGAATCATCGAAATTGGGGGCAAAAGCTACTGTGTTTTTATCTATATCTTGCAACATTTCTGCTGCAATTTTTCCCATTCTTGCTTCTGTATACCTCATGGCGGCTGCATTATCTCCATCTATGGATCCAAAATTTCCCTGCCCATCTATTAAAGGATATCTTAAAGACCAAGGTTGAGCCATTCTTACAAGAGAATCATAGACAGAAGAATCTCCATGAGGGTGATATTTTCCCAAAACTTCTCCTACAATTCTCGCAGACTTTTTATGACTTCTATTCCACGTTGCTCCTAAATCAGAGGCTCCAAACAAAACTCTTCTATGAACGGGCTTTAGTCCATCTCTAACGTCTGGAAGAGCCCGGCTTACAATCACCGACATTGAATAGTTCAGATATGATTCTGACATTTCTTGAACGATGTCTCGTGGTCTTATATTTCCTTGGTTATATTTTTTTTCTTCCATTTTACACGTCTAGGTTTGCTACAAATTTTGCCTGTGTTACAATAAACTCTCTTCTTGGCTCTACTTCTTCTCCCATTAGTTTTGTAAATATTTCATTCGCTTTTTCGGCATCTTCCATTGTTACTTGGAGTAGGGTTCTTTTTTCAGGAGACATTGTGGTTTCCCAAAGCTGTTCGGCATTCATTTCTCCTAATCCTTTGTATCTCGATAAAGAAATTCTTGAATCGCTTTCAGATTTTAGTTTTTCCAGAATTGTATCTCTCTGCTCATCAGAATACGCGTAGTCCATTTTTTTTCCTTTTACAATTTTATAAAGTGGGGGCTGTGCTATATATACATATCCTCCAGTTATTAGCTCCGGCATTTTTCTAAATAAAAAAGTTAAAAGCAAAGTTCTTATGTGGCTTCCATCTACGTCTGCATCTGTCATTAAAACTATTTTGTGGTAGCGAAGCTTATTAACGTCAAAGTCTCCTACTGATGTTTCTTCTGATTCTGAGTCTCCCCCAAACCCCGCTCCTAAAGCTGTAATAATCGTTTGTATTTCGTTATTAGATAAAAGCTTATCTATTCTTGCTTTTTCTGCATTTATAACTTTTCCTCTCAAGGGTAAAATTGCTTGAAACTTTCTATCTCTTCCCTGTTTTGCTGTTCCTCCCGCAGAATCTCCCTCAACAAAATATATTTCGCTTTGGGCGGGATCTTTTTCAGAACAGTCGGCAAGCTTTCCTGGTAGGGCGGAAATATCTAAAACACTTTTTCTTCTTATTAGTTCTCTTGCTTTTTTTGCTGCCTCTCTTGCTCTGGCAGCGTTCTCAGCTTTTTGTATGATTGTCTTTCCAATTTCCGGGTTTTGCTCCAAGTGTTCAGATAAACCCTCCATTATAATTGAGTCACAAATTCCCTTAACTTCTCCGTTTCCTAGCTTGGTTTTTGTTTGCCCCTCAAATTGTGGTTCAGGAACCTTTATTGACAAAACGGCCGTTAACCCTTCTCTAACATCCTCCCCCCCAAAAGATATATCTTTTGATTTTGTGAGTTTGTTTTTTGTAGAATATTTATTTAAAGATCTTGTTAAGGCTGTCTTAAATCCGGCAAGGTGAGTACCGCCTTCAATTGTGTTTATGTTGTTTACAAAGGTTAATAGTGTTTCAGAGTAAGAAGTATTATACTGAAGCGCCACCTCTACAGGCACTCCCTCTTTTTCTCCCTTTATGTGGATCGGTTGATTAAATAAAGATGTTTGGTTTTTGTCTAGATGTTGAACAAACTCTGACAACCCACCTTCATAATAGTGTGCCGACTCTTTTTTTAAGGCTTCATCTTTAAATATAATTTTAATTCCACTGTTTAAATACGCAAGCTCTCTTAGTCTCTTGTCAACCATGTCGTGCTCAAACTCTTGGTTTGTAAAAATAGAAAAATCTGGCCAAAACCTAATTGTGGTTCCTGTTTGTTTTGTTTTTCCTACTTGCTTGATGCCTTTTTGAGCAATTCCAATTTTATACTCTTGTTCGTAAATTTGCTGATCTCTGTAAACCGTTGCTACACATTTTTCTGATAAAGCATTTACAACAGAAACGCCAACACCGTGCAATCCTCCTGAAACCTTGTAAGTGTCTTTATCAAACTTTCCACCAGCGTGAAGAACTGTCATGACCAACTCCAGCCCAGACTTCCCTTCTTCTTTGTGTATGTCAACAGGAATCCCTCTCCCATTGTCCGATATTGAAACAGATTTATCTGTATGGGTTGTTACAACTATTTCAGAACAATGGCCCGCCATTGCCTCATCAATCGAATTATCAACTACCTCCCATATTAAGTGATGAAGCCCTTTTTTTCCAACATCCCCAATATACATCGCGGGTCTCTTTCTTACGGCCTCTAACCCCTTTAATACTGTGATATTTTCTGCTTTGTAGTTTGCTGCCTTTTGATTCATAAAACTTTAATCTCTTTTATGTTGTAATTTGGTAATTTTTTATCGATTTTTTTTATAATTTCTTTTTTTAAAAATGATATTTCTTGTCTCCAAGAAGGAGATTTGGTTTTTATAGTTAGTTGCGTTTTTTTTATAGATAGCTCTGCAATTCCTTTATGTATGTTTTGTGGAATTATATTCATTATTTTTTGTGTTTTTTGATATTCTTTTATTTGAGGGTTTTTGTTGATATATTTTAATATCTCTTTATTAAGCTTTTTAATCATTTATGTTAATTTGGTTTATCTTTAAATCGTTTATTTTATCCGTGTGTGTAATAACCGTTTGTTTGTTATGTTTAAAAAAATCAATTGTGTTTTTTTTGTTTTTAGTGTCAAGCTTTGCTAAAACATCGTCTAATAAAATAACAGGCTCAGTCTTTTCTAATTCTTCTTTAATTAATTTTGCTTCTGCTTTTTTAAGTAGCAAATAAAACAATGTCTTTTCTCCTTGGGATGCGTTGGTTTTAATTTCTTTTTTGTTTAAGAAATAGCTTATTTTGTCTTTTTGCGGGCCTATCAAGGTGTAGCCTTTTTCTCTTTCTTTTTCTCTGTTTTTGTAAAGCTCTTCATCTATATCTTCCTTTTTTTCCAACATCCCTTTTATTTTTATTTTTGCCTCTTTTTTCTTAAAAATTTCTCTTTTTTCCATGGATAAAAGTTTGTTTATTTTTGTGTTATATCTTTTTTTTTCATTCCATATTCTTAAAGCATACTCTGCAAACATAGTGTCCCACGTTTTAACCTTTTCTCTGTTTTTAATTGCTGTATTTCTTTGTTTTAATATGTTTGTATATTTTTGTAGGTCACTAAGATATTTGTTTGATAGAATACTTATGTTTTTATCTATTGTTGCGTTTCTTAGTTTGTTTATTTTTGTTTCAAGAACCGCCTCCTCGGGAGTATTTACTATTGTTGGTAAATAAGATATATGTTCACTTAGTTTGTTTATTTTTGTACTGTTTGTTAATAGTGTCTTCTTTAAAAAGTCTCCTTTTATTTCTATAACGTCTTTTAAATTGGTTTTAACTTTTACATTAAACTGCCTTGCTCCTTCGGATATAAAGTTTTTAGACCTATTGGTTTTAAAGCTCTTTCCAAAAGATATTAAACTAATTGCTTCTAAAACCGTTGTTTTTCCGCTTCCATTCGGCCCGTATATTAGGTTAACGCCTTTCTTTAGTTTTATGATTTTTTTTTTAAAGATCGAAGGTTTGTTATTTTTATTTCTTCTATAAACATTAATTAAGCCGTATTGGCATAAGTAAGGAAAGTTTATTTTTTGGGATATTCTCTTTTGGTAAAATTAATGTAGCGCTTAATGAGTCTTTAATAGAAATAAGCGTTTTTTCCGCTTTTGTTTTTTCTAAAACTTCTTTTAAATAGTCGCCGTTAAAAGCTATTATTATTTCTTGTTCTGGGCCTTTATTGGTACAGGAAATTTTCTCTTTTGCGGAAGCTGCAATCTCTACATCTTCTGCTGTAATTTCTATACTGTTGTTTTTAATGTTCAAAACAGCTTGTTTTGTTTTCTTGTTAGAAAAAACAGAAACTCTTTTAAGGGAGCCGATCATTTCCTGTGTTTTTACGACTATTTCGTTTTCATTGTCTTTTGGTATAACCTTTTCATAATCGGGGTACTGATCATTAATAAGTCTTGTCGACACCTTAATATTATCAAAGTATGCCTGGGCATGGTTTTCGCTTACAATAATATCTGTATTTTTGCTGTTAAATAAAAAACTTTGCAATAACCTTAAAAACTTTGTGGGTATTATAATTTTTTTTATCAAACTGTTTGATTGCTCGTGTTCAATTTTTGATAGTTTATGTCCATCAGTCGACACAAGAGTTGTTTTAGATTCTTTTATATCAAATAAAACCCCCTGAAGGGAAGGCTTTAAATCATCACTACTTGTAGATGATATTGTATAGTCTATAAGCTCTTTAATTTTGTTTGAGGAAAAAGAAAGCTTCTCGCTTTTATTTAATTTTGTTTCAGCTGGAAATTCTTCAGGATTTTTCCCCATTATTTTGTATTCACCAAAATTTGTGCGTATTTCAATTTTATTTGAATTGAGAGTAAAGCTTAATTCTTCATCTTTTAAGGAAGAACAAATGTTTAAAACTTTAGATATAGGAACGGCAATACTAAAAGGTTCAGAGATTTTTGCTTTGAGAGAAAACTCCAAAGAGACCTCAAGATCTGTGGCTCTTAAATTTAATTTCTGTCCATCTGAATAAAAAAGAACACTTGATAGTATCGGCAAAGTAGATCTTTGAGGAACAACTTTGTTTAGGTTTTTTAAAGCTTCAAGCAAAATATTGTTTTTAACTTCGAAATTCATATTAGAAAACTATAAACAAAAGATATTATAAAAAAATAAAATATATATTTATTATATTTTTATTATAAGTGTTGGCAATGTTAATAAAAAAAAAAGCTATTTAAAAGTGCTAGTAAAATTTGAACGTTAGGGTGTTTTTTTTTTTTAATAATTGTGGAAAAAAAACAAAATTTATAAACAAAAAAAATATTAGTAAATTTTAATGTAAACTTTTTCTTTATTTTTGTTATACCAATGTTTATAAAAGTCTAAAAATTTTTTTTCAAAAGCAAGATTTTCAACAAAACCCCAATATTCATATAAATCAGGCTTTTCCGGAGGAAAGACTTCTTTCAAGAACAAAACAGAGTAGAGGTCCTCTTTTGTTTTAAAAACGTCCGAAGGACTGCCGTTTGTTGGGGCGTTTTTTAAAAAAGATAGAACAGAAGGGGGAATTTGATCTTCTGGAGCTTTATTAAATACGCCTCCAAAAACAACTTTGCTTGTTAGGGCAATAGAGTCTTTTTGCGCAACAGAATATTTAGAGCTCGATAATTCTTTAAGCTGTTTAATTACCCTTTGATTGTCCGACTCTTTAATCTTTAATGGAAACAAAATATGGCTAGCGTCTATTTTTTCTCCAACTCTAGAATTTAATCTAATTAAATGATAACCTAATGAAGACAGCACTGGAGAACTTAGTTCACCAGGAGACAGTGAAAAAGCTACTTCTTCAAACTCCGGTATAAAAGTACCTCTTCTAAACAAACCCAAATCACCACCCTGATAAAGATCATAAAAAGACTCAAACGATTTTCCTTCTTTTTTAATCTTTTTTAATACAGAGAAAGCCAGTCTTTCTGCTTCTAATAAAGAAGACTCCTCAGGATAAACCTTTTTTTCTATACATAAATAACTATATAAAAAAGGAGTAAGGGGCAAAGAATCTTTATAAGCTATATAAAAATCTTCCACCTCGGTGTTTGACATTGAAACCATAGAGTAAAGATTTTGCTTAAACATATCTGCTAAAATCATATTTTCTGCTTCAGATATAAGAATATTTTTTATATCAGTATAAGGAACACCAAAATAGTCCTCTAAAGCATCGACCGTACCAAGCTGGTTTTTAAAAAAAGCCAATCTTTCTGAAACAACACCATTAACTTGTTCGGGCGATACAAAGAGAGAAGTGTCTTTCCTTGCAAAGTGCACCAAAACCTCTTGTTCTACAAGAAAATCAACAACACGATTTCGCACCTCTTCTCTATTTAAGGGTTCAGAAGAAGAAGCTATAAAAGCCTCCACTTGTTCACCAATAGAGCTTTCCAATATTATTTTTTCTCCAACAACCACAGAGATTTTATCTAAAGGAAAAAACAAAGAAAAAGAAAGTAGGCTAATTAATAGAATCATTTTTTAAAATATTAAAGTTTGTATAAAAATCTTGAATTGCTTTTTCTTTTGCTTCTTCCTGGAGAGTCCTATGAAGAACAGAGGATATTCTAGCGTAGGCTTTTTTCAAAGGAATATATTGTTCAGGGAATACAGCATAGGTTTTATAAATAGAAAAAGAAGAATCTGCGTTGATTATTATATCAGAAATATCTCCCTTTTTAGGATTGTTGTTAAAAAGACCCCTTAAAACACCATTTTTATAATTCTTTTCAACAGGACCAACTAAACCCTTAGAAGAGGCGTTATAATCTACAGAGAAACTCTCAACTAAGTCAGAAAAATTTTCCCCCATTATATAGGAATTTAAAAGACTATCTGCTAAACCATATTCCTTAACGGTCAAATGCTCAAACTTTAAAGATAAAGGAGTTTTATATTTAGTGTCCTTATTTTTAGAATAATACGAACGCACCATTAAAGAGTCGGGCAAAGAAACGGTGTTTACAACAGACTTAAAAAACAAAGTATATAAAAGATCTTTTTCAAAAGACAAGAGTTGCTTTTTAAAACCAGGCTTTTTATCATAACCTAAACTCAATCCTTTTTCATACGCTTCATTTTGAAGAATAAGAGTATTAAAAATTGTGTAAAAAGAATCTATATTTTTAATATTTGGACGAGAAGAAGGATTATAAAAAGAAAGCTTATTAATAAACCAATCTAGGCCTAGAGCTTTGTTTTTAAAAACACAAAAAACACCAGGAATATGATTTGATTTTAAAACAGCAACTATATCGTTTTTATTAACAGACCTATCAACAACACTTCTGTTAATGGAGCTGTATAAAACATTTATTAAAGAGTCGTTAAAAGCTAAAACCCCCCTACTGAGAACAATAGAGTCATATTTAGCAGACTGTTGTTTTAAAAACTCCATATCCCTTGATGCCGACTTCAAAAGAGAGGCGTCTAAAAGCTCTTGGCCGCTCAAAAAAGACAAAGAAGACTTTCTCTCATCTTCAATGTAGGCAATATGATAACCAAACTCTGTTTCTATGGGGCCAACAAAACTTCCAACCTCCTCACCAAACAACCGCTCCTCGAAGGAAGGGACAGTAGATCCCCAAGAAACCCAACCTAACCTACCCAAGTTTTTATTAGCGGAGCCATCATCGGAAAAAGCTTTAGCAAGAGACTGAAAGCTTTTAAAAGTAATAGTATCTAAAATACTAGAACAAAGTAAATAGGCATCTTCTTTAGTCCTGCCTACTGGAGACCTAAGTGCCGAGCCGTCAAAACCAAACAAAATATGGTGAACCAGCAAATCTTTTTTAAGATAAGTTTTTCCAAGCTCAAACCGCGAACTATCCATCACCATTTTAGAAACCTCATATTGATATAAAAAATTAACAAGCAGTTGTCTTTTTTTATTATATGCTTTTTCTTTAAAAGAGGCCGTCATATCTAACCCTTCTTTTTTTGAAGACCAAAAAGCGCCCTCGCGCACAATAAAATCTTCAATCATTTTATTCTGTTGCTCATTTGAAGATCTGTTCCAGGAAGACATTCCATAAAAATCAAACATATCTGATTCGTAATAAACACTGTCTTTTATAGAAAATAAAGCGATATTGCAAACCGCATACGAAAAAAAAGAAAAACCAAGAAATAGAAACTTTATCATTTTTTTATTCCATTGTATATATTTTTAAACACAGAAATGAGAACCTTTTCTTCAACATCAACTCTCACAACATTACCACCTTCAACTAAAATAAATTTATAACCAATTAAGGAATTTATTAAAGAATCAATTTTATTTTTCCAAAAAAAAGTATCAAGAAATAGATCTGCATGACCTTTGTAAATATTAACTTTAAACAAATAACATTTAGAACCCCAAAGCTCAAGGGTTTTTAAAAAAATCAAATCTACCAACTTGTCAGGAATAATCCCAAAAAGATTAATAATTTTTTCTTTTAGAAAGGAAAAACTCCTTAAATCAGAAACAGAAGAAACTTCTTTATAAAGCCAAACCCTTGTTTTAGAGCAAGGTATATAGTTTTCAGGAATATAGGGTTTTCTGTATGAGCTTATATTACACTTAACAAAACTCTGGCCCGACTTTTTACTTATTGCTTTTTCCAAAAAAGAATTATACAAGTCAAATCCAACATTTGTCTGAGACCCAGTTTGCCTATATCCAAAGACAGCACCACCACCCCTATTATTAAGGTCTTCCAAAGAAACAGAATAACAAGAACCTAGGGAGGAGTTTTTTTCAATAATTTTTAATCTATTTCTTGATTCTTCAGAAAGTTTCCCCTTTTTTGGGATTAATAAATATGCAAAAGAAGACTTTGAAGATCTTCCCACCCGCCCCCTCATCTGATAAAGCTGCGATACACCAAGGAAGTGAGCGTTATTAATAATTATAGTATTTACAGAAGGAATATCAACACCGCTTTCAACAATCGAGGATGCGACCAGCAAGTCAATTTTTTTTAAAAGAAAGAGTTCAAGACTTTTTTGGATATCTTTAGGGGACATTTGTCCGTGTAAAACACCAACATTAATATCGGGTAACAAGTTTTTTAAATAGGACTTAACAGAGTTTATTGTTTTAACCTTATTGTGAATGAAAAAAACCTGACCCCCTCGCAGAACCTCATACATAACCGCTTTTTTAATAACTTTATCATCAAAGTAATCAACATATGTTTCAGTCTCTATTTTTAACAAAGGTGGAGTTGACAAGGTAGATATATTTGTAATATTTGAAAGTGCCATTTTTAAAGTTCTTGGAATAGGGGTAGCAGACATATACAACATATTAACACTCTTATTAACTTTTTTAGCAGCCTCTTTTTGTGCTACTCCAAACTTATGTTCATCATCAACTACAATCAAAGATGAAGCCTCTAATATACTTTTTTTAAAAATCGCCTTGTGCGTGCTTATCAAAACATCACATAAGCCCCCAACATAATTATCCACAACTTTTTTTTCTAAACTTGCTGACACAAACCTCGTTAATAACTGACAATCGACACCAACATCATTTAATCTACTAGTAAAAGAATTATGTAGCTGCTTTGCTAAAATTGTTGTTGGGGCAAGAACAAGAGTTTTTCCGCCACTAACAGCAGACAAAAAGGCAGCGCGTATAGAGAGTTCTGTTTTTCCAAACCCAACATCACCACAAAGGAGCCTATCCATAGGAGTTGGGCTTTCAAGGTCTTTTTTAATCTCCTTCCAAACCAAAGACTGATCTGTCGTATCCTTGTATGGAAAATTTGCAAGAAAAGCAGACTCAAGAACAGGGTCGACCACAAACGGAGCACACGAAACTTTAGACCTTTCAGCGTAAGATGACAACAAATCTTCTGCAACATCATCTGCTTGCTTCTTTGCTTTTTTTAATCTCCTTCCCCAAGACCCTTTCTTGGCGATCGAGTCAACAATTGCAAAATCTCCTTTCTTTTTGAACAGTGAAATTTTATTAAAAAATGAAGGATAGACATTGATTTTTCCGCCATCATATTGAATAATCAGCCTCTCATAACCTTCAACAGAAACTAGTCCTCGATATTCGCCAACCCCAAAGTCTTCATGTACAAGATAATCTCCTTTATTAAGGTCAGAGAAATTTAAATATATATTTGAATTTAATGGTTGAACAGATCTGTTTTTACACCACGCTGGAACAAAAAAACTTTCTCTAAACGCAAGCCCCGACATAACAGGTAAATCAACATGAGCAACAGAACTTTGTTGCAAACAATCATTTAAAGGTAAGGACTTAATTGGAAAAGATACTCTTTGAACTTTTTTATCAGACTTAAATAAAAGACTTCCTCCAACAGAATATGCCCTTTCAAAACCCAAATTCAAACACACATCATTAAAAGAGACCGCAACTTTCTGTTTGCTAGTTTTAACTATTTTAAAGCTAACAAGCTTTTCCTCCGTAAGCTGAGTTTGTCTATTAAAGAGATATAGAGCAGAACACACCCCACCATCAAACAAAACACGAACTGGTTTAGAAAGGCTTTGAGGAAAAAAATCAACAACCATCCCCCTCCTAGCAAAAGAACAAGGCTCTTCAACAAAGCCTGTTTCAAAATAACCAATGTCCTCTAAAACGTTATTAAAAGCAGAGTAGCTGCAACCTTTTGAAACATTAAAAGAAACCTCACTCTCTGTTTTATTAAATATTTTTTTTTCAGCGAGATCCTTAGGAAAAAACACAAAACGATTATTAATAAACTTTTCATCAAAAGATCTTCTAAATAAATTATAGTCACTTGAAATAGAGCCTTTAAATCCACCCACCTTAAGGCTGTCCTCGGCAAAAGATCTGTCAAAAAAAACAGAATCACTTTCGATAAGCAGAAGCAAAGAGTCTCTAATTTCAGAGCTCGGCTCGTCATAATATATAATATATCTATTTTTGAGAAATGGAGATATTAAAGGAAAACCTAAAACCCCCTTACAAGAGATGTGCGAACCTCGAGACGATTCAAGCAAAGAAGCTGTTTTTTGAAGCGCTGAAAAAAGTGAGCTAGGTTTCACGTGAAACAAAATATCCTTTAGAAGACAAGTACAGACAGATAGAAGAAATATCGGAGCGTGAAACACCGTCAATGCGGCCAGCCTGAGCAACAGTTTCTGGCCTAACAAGATTTAGTTTTTCTAGAGCTTCATTGCTTAAATTAGAAATCTTGCTATAATCAAAAAAAGCAGGTAGAGGCTGGTCTTCAAGGTCTTGTATCTTCTTTGCGCGCTTCTTTTCAATATTAACATACCCCTCGTACTTAATTTCCGTCTCAGCGGAATATAAAGAAAATCTATCTAGAACACTTTTTGGAGAAATAAAGCTAAAAACATCAGTTTCTGGCCTCTTAATAATAGAATATAGAGAGCGCGACTTGTCGCCGTCGAGCACAGACGTTTTTTTAAATAAAGAAATATTGTTTTCTCTCATTTTTTTATAATTTAAGGCTTTGTTATACATAGACTTAGAGATAAGACCCGCTTCAAAAGCTTTTTTGCTAAGACGCTTGTAGACATTGTCAGGCCTTAAGGAAAGGCGATATTCTGATCTTGAGGTGAACATTCTGTAAGGTTCGCTAATAGATTTGGTTACCAGGTCGTCAATTAAAACACCAATATATCCTTCTTTTCTAGAAATAATTAAGGGTTTTTGGTTTTTCTGTTTGAGAGCAGCGTTTGTGCCCGCCACAAGCCCTTGTGCTGAAGCCTCTTCATATCCGGAGGTTCCATTAATTTGTCCTGCAAAATATAAATTTTCAATAGACTTTGATTCAAGAGTTGATTTAAGCTGGTAGGTTGGAATAAAATCATACTCAATTGCATATCCTGGGCGAATAAGCTCTATGTCTTTAAACGCAGGGATTAATTTTAAAGCTTTCAGCTGTATAGATTTAGGCATACTTGTTGAAAAACCACCTAAATAAATTTGGTCAGAACCACGCCACTCGGGCTCTAAAAAAAGAGAATGACTATCTTGACTAGCAAATCTCATAATCTTGTCTTCAACGCTTGGGCAGTACCTAGGGCCTACGGCATCAATTTTGCCCGAATACATTGGAGAACTATCGATATTATCGGCCAAAACACTATGAACAAAACTATTTGTTGCAACAGAGTGAGAGGGCTCATTATTTTTAATATTAAAAGAAGACCTAAATAGAGAAAAAGGAGTAGGGTTTAAATCTCCGGTTACAGTAGATGTTTTACTCCAATCAATGGAAGACCTAAGAATTCTAGGGGGAGTACCTGTTTTTAATCTTCCAACAGAGAAACCAAAGTCAGAGAGGGTTTTTGTAAGACCAACAGCAGAAACTTCTCCAAACCTACCTGCCTTAAAAGACTTGTTTCCTATGTGGATAAGCCCGTTCAAAAATGTTCCAGAAGTTATTACTAAAGAAGAACATTGATAAACTTCTCCAGAGCGAAAAACGACTGAAGAAACCTTAGACTTAGAAACTTTAAAAGAAACAACCTCTCCCTCGAGTACCGAAATATTTTTATCATTAATAATTGAATTGCGAATGAATTGTGGATATTTTTTT
>MDTB01232899.1_pt1 | contig 15709 bp, 16 predicted proteins | sample 811161 | NCBI WGS metagenome assembly MDTB01 (sample SAMN05326650, study PRJNA326480) | marine metagenome | isolation source: seawater | place: Mediterranean Sea | collected 2009 | reverse complement strand
CATGTTGTAAAAGCTGCGCCTTTATCTTTCCAATACAGAATAAATTCTCTAAGATATTTTAACGCAGAATCTTTTGTGATTTCTGACAAATTTAGAATATCAAATACATCATCATCAGGGAACCATTTTTCATCAATTGTATAAGGAAGGCTTTTTTTAGAGTTGCTTTCTTTTGCCCATTCTCTTCTAATGAAATCAAGAAAAGTAATATTCCAATTATTTTTCTTTTGGCCTCGTTCAGTCCAATATACTTTAAATTCTTTCAGTTTTAGATTAATGAAATCATTAGACATTTCTGTCATTTTAATTATCTCAAGAGTATCATTTGAAGGCCTCCAATCATTGTCTATTTTTCCGGATTTTGAAGTTTGTGGTGGCTTTTTAACTACGTAATGATTTTTTTGTGATTTTTGATTTAATTCAATTAGATTAAATTTATTTAACTTATTAACTGATTCTTCAATTACGTTTTGGTTCATAAAGGGTATATTATTACTTATAGACTCTAAAATATTTTCATAGGATGAAATCTCATTTAATTTATTCTTCTTAAATAAATTAAGAATAATCGCACATTCTAATCCTAGTGTTTCAGCAACCTCTTTTGAGAATGATAAGTTTTCTTCTATACCCAATTAAACTATTTACCTCTCTTATTAATAATAGCTTCATTGAGCATTTTTAAACATATTATAGTATCATCCCAACCCAAACATGCATCTGTAATACTCTGTCCATACTTTAAGTTTTCTGTAATTTTCTGATTTCCTTCATTTAAGTGACTTTCAATCATAACCCCTTTAATGTTGTGGTCTCCGTTTATGATTTGATCACAAATTGATTCAACAACAGGAATTTGTTGTTTAAATTTCTTTTGACTATTACCATGACTAGCATCAATCATAATTGATTCATTTACTTCCGCTTCTTTTAATGCAGTTAGAGTGCTGTTAATTGATTGAGTATCATAGTTGGGTGTTTTTCCTCCCCTTAGAATAATATGAGCATCGTTATTTCCAGAAGTTTTAAGCATCGCTATATCTGCTTCTTTTGTTGCTCCAAGAAAAACATGCGAATGATTTGCAGCTTGTATTCCATCTATTGCAGCCTTTAGACTTCCATCAGTCCCATTTTTAATACCAATTGGACAAGATAAACCTGATGCAAGTTCTCTATGAATTTGGCTTTCTGCAGTTCTTGCTCCAATTGCTCCCCAAGATATAACATCCGTGACATATTGAGGTGAGATAGGGTCAAGGAATTCAGTACCTGCTGGTAATCCTAATTTGGCAATTTCAATTAATACCTTTCTAGCTAATTCAATACCTTTGGATATGTTATATGTCTCATTAAGGTCTGGGTCATTAATTAAACCCTTCCATCCAACTGTAGTTCTTGGTTTTTCAAAATAAACTCTCATTATGATCAATAAGTTCTCATGAAAATTTTTACTTTCATTTACTAACTTATTTGCATATTCGATTGCACTTTCTGGGTCATGAATTGAGCAAGGGCCAACAACAACGAATATTCGATCATCTTTATCATGAAGTATTTGGCTAACTTGATTTCTTGTACCATATACAAGTTTGGCAATATCATCATTTATTGGATATTTATTAACTAGCTCATATGGAGCAGGCACTTTTCTTCTATCTATAATCCTTGTATTGTCAGTCGAATAATTCATATAACCTTATTTTATATCTCTAATTTGAAAATGAATAAAATATTATTAAATGAAAGCGAAATAATAGAAACAATTAAAGTTAAATTATTTGATAATAATTTTATTATTTATATTGAATATTTTAAGGAAATGCACAAGATATTGTATTAAAATAGATAAAACTTACACTATATAGTGTTTATTTATGCAAAATAACAATCTTGCACAGCTTGAACTTCCAACTGTAATGGGACAAGAATATGAAGAGATGCCGGATGATCTCTTTATTCCTCCAAATGCTCTAGAGGTTTTTCTTGAGTCATTCTCTGGACCGCTAGACCTTCTTTTGTATTTGATAAAAAAAGAAGATATAAACATTCTTGATTTAGACGTATCTAAAATAACAGATCAATATCTTGAATATATTGAACTAATAGATTCTTTAAAATTTGAATTAGCAGCAGATTATCTCGTTATGGCAGCAACTTTAGCTGAAATTAAATCTAGATTAATGCTGCCAAGGGAATCATTTGAAGAAGAAGAAGAAGACCCAAGAGCTGATCTAATAAAACGACTGCAGGAGTATAAAAGGTTTAAGAATGTTTCTGAAAAGATAGCATTACTTCCAAGAATTGATAGAGATTTTTTTACTGCTTCAGCTAAGTTACCAAAATTTGAAAAAGAAAAAGTTTTAGAAATACCATTAACAAAAGATGAAATATATAACTCTATTCTGGAGGTCTTAAGAAGACCTAATTATAAGACTAATCACCAAGTTGACTTTGAAGAACTTTCTACCCAAGAACGTATTCAAATGATTTTAGATATTTTATCAAAAACTAATGTGATTAGATTTTCAAAAACATTAAAAAAGTACGAGGGCAAAAAAGGTATTGTTGTAACTCTACTTGCTTCTTTAGAGCTGGCTAAGGACGGTTATATAGAGCTAATTCAAAATAAAAGTGAAGAGTTATTTATAAAATTATCTGGGAGAATATAAATTGAATATTGATCTGATAAATTCTATTGAAGCTATACTTTATGGAGCAGGAAGACCAATCACTCTATCAGAGATTAGAAATATTCTTAGCAATAATAATGAAAGTAATTTTGAACTATCTGCTATCAAAAAAGCATTAAATTTTCTTGAGCAAAGGTATGCAGACACATCAATAGAAATCCATGAAGTAGCCTCTGGTTATAGGCTACAAATTAAACAAGATCATAGTCAAAGTCTTGCAACTCTATGGAATGACAAGGCACCACGAATGTCAAAAGCATTGATGGAAACTATTTCAATTATTGCATATAAACAACCTGTAACAAGAGGTGACATAGAAGATATAAGAGGAGTCTCAGTAAGTACAAGAAGTATAAGATCATTGTTGGAAAGAAATTGGATAAAAGTTTCAGGTTATAGAGATGTTCCGGGAAGACCAGCTCTTTACATAACAACTAAGGATTTTTTAGATGACTTAAATTTAAAAGTTATTTCTGATCTCCCAGAATTACCAGAAATAAATGATACTTCTGAGGATGACTTGCTTTCAAAAGTTGTTTAATTTATGGCAGAAAGACTGCAAAAATTTCTGGCTAGATCTGGAATAGGATCAAGAAGAGATTGTGAAAAATTAATTAAATTAAATAAAGTTTTTGTTAACGGACAAATTGCAAAAATTGGATGCTCAGTAAATAAAAATGATATTGTTGAATATGGTGGAAAAACCTTATCTTTTATTAAAACCGAAATAAAGCTTCTTATACTAAATAAGCCGGAAGGTGTTCTTTCTTCAACTAAAAGAGAAAAAGACATACCAATAGTTTTTGACTTTCTTCCTGAATCGAAGCTTAAGACAAGATGGATATCGGTTGGAAGGCTTGATATAAATTCGTCAGGATTAATGTTGTTTACTAATGATGGAAAGTTTGCAAATTTTTGCATGCATCCATCATCATTAATTGACAGGGAATACTTAGTTAGAGCACGCGGGGATTTTTCAAATGAAAAAAAACGTAAAATGCTTGATGGAGTAATTATTGATGGAGTGAAGTACCAATTATCAGATGTTGTTGAGGGGGAAAAGAACTCCTCAAATCAGTGGTATTCAGTTTGCTTGATGTCTGGTAAAAATAAAGAAGTTAGAAAAATATTCAAAGCATTTGATTTAGAAATAAGCAGACTTAAGAGGACTAGGTTTGGACCAATATTTCTTCCATCAAGTCTTAAGAAAGGAAAATGTATTGAATTATCTAATAAAGAAATTGATGCCCTAAAAAACTATGGAAGATAGGAAAGCTTTTGAATTTCTGTACGATAGGGCTCTTAAGAAAAAATATAAAAATTTAGCAGAACATATAAAAAAGACAGGCCCTTTAAAGATAAAATTATCACGGATGAATTTTACTGATCACCTTTCAAAAATAATTGTTGGCCAACAACTTTCAGTAAAATCTGCTGCTGCAATATGGTCAAGAACAGAAGTTTTACTTAAAACAAATAAATACAAAAAAGTTAATGATAAATTAAATATAAAATTTAGAAATGCTGGATTATCAAGACAAAAGATCGAGTATCTTAATGGAATCATTTTTAATAAAAATCTTAACAATATAACCAAAAATGAATTAAAGAATATGAGCCCATCAGACTTCCATGACTTTCTTATAGCGATAAAAGGAATTGGACCATGGTCAATTGAGATGTCTAGAATTTTTTATATTGGAGATCCAGATGTTTTTTCTATATTAGACCTTGGACTTAAAAATGCTCATATAAAAATGTTTAATATAGAAAGTTATAACAAAAATTTTTACGAACAATTTAGTCCCTACAGGAGTTATATGTGTTTATATATGTGGAGAGTTTTAGAAGACGAAAATGTAACTATATAGATTATAATTTATCACCATATTCTATATAGGTTCTTGAGGACGTTGCACTTTCTTCAGATAGCATCCATAAATAGTAGGCAATCAATTGATCTGGATCTTTAATTTGAAGAGGATCTTCAGCAGGAAATGCAAGAGCTCTCATGTCTGTTCTTGTGGCTTTTGGATTAAAGTTAAAAACTTTTAATTTAGGTATTGTTTCTAGCTCTTCTTTTAAAATTTCGGACAGTACTTTTAGACCAGCTTTTGAAACGGAATAAGCGCCCCAATATGCTTTTCCTTCTTGAGCTACACTTGTTGAAGTAAAAATTAATCTAGGCATTTTGGAATTTTTCAAAAGTGGGATCATATATTTTGATAAAAGAAATGCACTAGTTAAATTAGTGCTCAGAGTTTTTTCCCAGTTTTTTAAATCATAATCTAGAATCGATGACATCTTTCCTAGAACGGCTGCATTATTTATTAATGCATCCAATGAGACATAGTTTTCAGAGATTGCATTTACAATTTCTTGAGCCTTATTTTCATCGAGATCTTCGAGATTGCATTTTAAGATCATCGGCTCTGTTCCATATTTTTTTTTAATTTCGTCATATATTAAATCTAATGCCGTTTCATTTTTTGAAAGCATAATTACATTCATACCTAGACTGCTTAGTTCCATTGTTAGGGATTTTCCAATACCTCTTGAGGCTCCAGTAATGAGGATATTCTTTCCTTTGTATTGATCTTGTTTTTTATTCATGAATTAATTTTCAAGATAATTTCGGTAGGCGCATCTACGAACATACAATCATATGTCTCTTTGTCAGTTTCTGTAAGAGAATATCCATATAAGCATCCAATTACAGATGCACCTGCTGAAATACCAGCTTTAAGATCATTCTGATGATCACCAAGAAACACGGTATTCTCAGGCCTAACACCGAGTTTTTTGCATGCTAGTAATATGCCTTCTGGATGCGGCTTTGAAACACTGACATCATCAGGGCAAACTACTATTTTAAGATTTTTTAGTCGTGGGAATGACTCAATAATTGGATCAGTATATTCGTGATATTTATTAGTAACCACTCCATAAAAAATTTTATTTTTATCAAGATAGTTTAGCACTTCCTCTATTCCATCAAATAGATCAGAGCTTGCAGTAAGATTTTTTTTATACTCAAGCAAGAACTCATCTTTAAATTTATCAAATTCTTGATGATCCTCTTTTATGTTGAATGCATATTTAATTAGTTTTGATGATCCTTCTGAAATATGTGTTTTTATTTCATTAGAAGTTAAATTTTTTTTATTGTATTTGCTAAGCACATTATTCAATGAAGTAATGAAGTCAGGAGCAGTATCAATTAAAGTCCCATCCAGATCAAATAGGACAAGTTTAATATTAGATTTTTTTCGCATACATTAAATAATTAACACCAAGATCATTATTAAGATTAGCCTTGTGTGTAATAGGGTTATAAAACATTCCTTTAGTTTCAATTAATTCAGCATTTGAATTTCTGACATAATAAGCAAGTTCAGAAGGCTTAATAAATTTATTAAATTCATGAGTCCCTTTTGGAAGAATATTAAAAATATATTCAGCACCTATAATGGCTGTAATCCATGATCTAGGATTTTTATTTATTGTAGATAAAAAAAGGAGGCCACCTGGTTTGAGAAGTTCTACACATGTTTTAACTAAATTTTTTGGGTCTGGAACATGCTCTAATACTTCTAAACACGTGACAATATCATAAGTACCTGACCTTTCTTTGTTAAGAACTTCTGCTGTCTTTTCGAAGTATGAAATATTCTTATTATTTTTTTTGGCATGTATCTTTGCAACTTCGATTCCAGGCCCGGCAGCGTCTATTCCGGTAACAATCCCACCTAAATCATGCAGTGCTTCTGATAAAAGACCTCCACCACAACCAACATCTAAAATATTTTTATCTGTTAAATCAGTTTTTCCTTTAATGTAATTTGCTCTTAGAGGATTAATAACATGAAGTGGTTTAAAATCTCCTTTTTCATTCCACCATTCTTCTGCAAGGTTAGAAAATTTTTTAACTTCTTGTTTGTCGATATTTTCCATCTGTTTATTTTAACCTTTTAAACCTAATAAAGAATAACTAAACAATACATATTCTGTAGCGTGGCTACAAATTCAATTAATTAAAGTTAGCATCTAAGCTGATATTTTAATTTTATTGACTTAAAAGAGCTATTAATATTAAATTCACTACATAATTTAAGAAATTCAAACCGTGATAATTTCAGCATTAAAATCAAATAACCCGAGTGATCAAAGGTCTCCAATTCATAAAGATACTATTAAAACTTTATTAGATCTTCATATCGAAATACATTTCGAAGAAAGCATTGGTAAGGGCATCAATATTAACGACAAAACATTTGAAGAACTTGGTTTAAAAAAATGTAGCAGAGAAGATTGTTTAAGAAATTCAGATTTAATTATCACTAATCAAGCCCTTGATATCCAAGAGGTAGCTTTAATGAAAAAAGACTCAACTATTCTTGGAATGGTAAATCCTTTTAGCAACAAAGACTTTATTATTGAATGCTCAAAAAAGAATATTAACTTAGTAAGTATGGAATTTATACCTAGGATTACTAGAGCGCAAAAGATGGATGTGTTGAGTTCTCAAGCAAACTTAGCTGGATATGTTGCTGTAATTGAGGCTGCTAAACATCTTTCAACTGCTTTACCAATGATGATGACTGCTGCTGGGACTTTAAAACCAGCAAAAGTTTTTATAATAGGCGTTGGAGTTGCTGGCCTTCAAGCAATTGCAACAGCCAAAAGACTAGGTGCAAGGGTTGAGGCATTTGATACAAGAGATGTTGTTGAAGAACAAGTAAAATCTTTAGGTGCTAAATTCGTAAAAATTGATCTTGGTGAAACTGGTGAGACTGATCAAGGATATGCCAATGAATTAACAGACGAGCAAATTAATAAACAAAAAGAATTACAGGCAAAAGTATGCCAAAAATCAGATATCGTCATCACTACAGCCCAACTTTTTGGTAGGCCAGCCCCTTTATTAATTGATAATAGAACTATAGATAAAATGAAACCTGGAAGCGTAATCTTTGATATGGCTGTTGAAACAGGCGGCAATGTTGAAGGCTCGAAAGTTGATCAAATAATTGATAGAAATGGAATCAAAATTATTGGGATATCAAACCTTGCATCTCAAGTTTCAGACCACGCCTCATTAGCTTTATCAAATAATTATAATAACTGGATAACTGACTTTTTTGATAAAGAATCACTCACAATAAATTTTGATTTTAAAGATGAGATAATTGATAGCAGTGTTTTGGTATATTCAGGGGAAATTAAAAACGAGAGGTTTAAATAATGGAAGAATATATTTTACTTGGATTTGTGCTTATCCTTTCTATCTATTTGGGTTTAGAATTAATTTCTAAAGTTCCTAGCACATTACATACTCCCTTAATGTCTGGGGCAAATGCTATTTCTGGAGTTGCTCTAGTAGGTGCATTAGTTTTAAGTGGTGAGGGGCAGCTTCAAAATATACTAGCCTTTTTAGCTGTAACTTTTGCATCGGTCAATGTCTTTGGTGGATACTTAGTTACAAATAGAATGTTAAAAATGTTTAAGAAAAAATAGTCATGAATCTTCTTGAAAATATTTCAACAGAATTTCAAAATTTAATATATATATTTTCATCTATTTTATTTATAACTGGCATTAAGATGCTTGGCAAAGAGGATACCGCTGTTAAGGGTAACTTTTTATCAGCTCTTGCAATGTTTATTGCTGTGCTTATAACATTCGCAGGTCCTGAAATTACAATTGATCCATATATTATTTTAGCAGGCATAGGTGTTGGAGCATTGATTGGATCATTAATAGCTTTAAAGGTAAAAATGACTTCAATTCCTGAAATGGTTGCTCTTTTCAATGGGTTTGGTGGACTTGCAACTTTCTTTATTGCTTGGTCTGAGTTTAATTCAAATGCTGATAATACATTTCAATATGTATTAATAATGATTACAACATATATCGGTGGAGTAACCTTTTCAGGAAGTATAGTAGCCTACGGAAAATTATCTGAAAAATTAAGAATTCAAAAAGGTTCTTTTATAACAAAATTATTTACAACCTTTTTCTACATATCTTTAATATATTTGCTATATGCAGCATTTATAAGTAAAACATTATCTCTATCTTTTGATTTCTATATCGTATTATTGGCTCTAACATTAATTGGTGGAATTGGTTTTGTTCTTCCTATTGGTGGTGGTGATATGCCAGTGGTAATTTCTTTATTAAATTCTTTCTCTGGTATAGCTGCTGCATTTGCAGGACTATTGCTAACAAACAATGTTTTGATTGTTGCTGGCTCTCTTGTTGGCGCAAGTGGTTTAATTCTAACCGTAATAATGGCTAAGGCCATGAATAGATCAATTGGAAATATTTTATTTGTTGGGTATGCATCATCCACAACTAAATCAAGTTCTGAAGAGACTGGTGAAGTTAAACCAATTAATGTTTCAGATGCCTATCTTATTCTTGAGAATGCAAGCTCTGTTTTAGTTATACCTGGTTATGGAATGGCTGTTGCTCAAGCACAACACGTAGTAAGAGAGCTAGGAGAGCTCCTCGAAGCAAACGGTACAGAGGTAAAATATGGAATTCATCCAGTTGCAGGAAGAATGCCAGGTCATATGAATGTTTTGTTAGCAGAAGCAAATGTTCCATACGATGTATTAGTTGAGCCAGATGATGTAAATCCTATGATGGATACTGTTGATGTTGCTGTTGTAATAGGAGCAAATGATGTGGTTAACCCGTCAGCAACCGAGGAGCCTGGAAGCCCAATTTATGGCATGCCAATCATAGAAGCTCATAATGCAAGGACTGTTTTTGTTCTAAAACGTTCAATGTCTTCTGGTTTTGCAGGGGTACAAAATCCTCTATTCTTTAAACAAAATACAAGAATGCTTTTTGGAGATGCAAAAGACTCTATAGGTGGCCTCGTATCAGAATTTAAAGAATAAAATATCCCATAAATATGTTAAAATAACAGCTAATTTTAGTAGAAATATTTATATATAAAACAAGGTTCAAATAAGCAAAAAATGAGTGATTTTGCCAAAGAAGTTATTTCAGTAAATATTGAGGATGAGCTAAAACAATCCTATTTAAGCTATGCCCTAAGTGTTATTCATGGGAGAGCCCTTCCAGATATTAGAGATGGTTTAAAGCCAGTTCACAGAAGAATATTATACGCAATGTACGATTTAAAAAATTACTACAACAGGCCTTATAAAAAATCTGCAAGAGTAGTTGGAGATGTAATTGGTAAATATCATCCTCATGGCGATTCAGCTGTTTATGATGCTATGGTCAGAATGGCTCAAGATTTCTCAATGAGATATCCAATAGTAGAAGGCCAAGGTAATTTTGGCTCTATCGATGGTGATCCCCCAGCAGCAATGAGATATACAGAAGTAAGAATGGCAAAAATAACAGATCAAATGCTTGGAGATATTGAAAAAGATACTGTAAGTTATTCACCAAACTATGACGGTAGTGAGCATATTCCAGATGTATTGCCTACAAAAATTCCAAATTTATTAGTAAATGGATCATCTGGTATCGCAGTAGGCATGGCTACAAATATTCCTCCTCATAACTTAAGTGAGGTATTAAATGGATGTATTAATTTAATCAACAATCCAAAAATAACAATTGATGAATTAATTAAAGATATTTCAGGTCCTGACTTTCCTACTGGTGGAACTATTGATGGCAAAGCTGGTATATACGAAGCATATAAAACTGGTAGAGGAATTATTCATATCAGGTCCAATACCTCTATCGAAGAAGAAAAATCTGGTAAGCAGTCATTAATAATCAATGAAATACCATTCATGGTCAACAAGGCTAAAATGCTTGAAAAGATTGCTGAACTAGTAAAAGAGAAAAAAATTGAAGGCATAACTGAGATTCGAGATGAATCTGATAAGGATGGTTTGAGGGTTGTGATTGAAGTAAGAAAAGGAGACTCTGTTGATGTCTTAGAAAATAATTTATTTGCACAAACGCAACTAGAACAATCTTTCGGTATAAATTTTACTGTTTTATCTGAAGGTCAGCCAAAAGAAGTCAATTTAAAAGAAATGCTTCAAGCATTTATAAAGCACAGAAAAGACATCATTACAAAAAGGACTAAATTTGATTTAAAGAAAGCAAAAGAAAGAGGTCATGTTGTTGAAGGTTTAATGGTTGCGATTGCAAATATTGATGAAATCATTTCTATTATTAAAAAATCAAAAGACCCAAAAATAGCAGCTACAGCTTTATGTAAAAAAATATGGAAGGCAGGACCAGTTGAGACAATTTTAAAAAAAGTAGGAAGTGATGCGTGCAAACCTAAAGGATTAAATAAAGACCTTGGATTAAAAGGAAAAAAATACAAGCTATCTTCAGATCAAGCAAAAGCAATTCTAGAGCTAAGACTAGGAAGATTAACTGGTCTTGAACAAGATAATTTGAGTAAAGAGTTTTCTGAGATAGTTGAAAAGATTCTTGCCCTCCAAAAAATTCTAGATGACAAAGCAACTCTTACTAATTTAATGATTCATGAGATTGAAGAAATTAAGAATAATTTTGGCGATGAAAGAAAAACTTTAATAAATGATACAAGAAGGGGAATTACCAATGAAGATTTGATTCCAGAAGAGACCAGGGTATTGACTGTATCAAGAAGCGGATATGCTAAAACACAACCACTCGATGAATATCGTGAGCAAAGAAGAGGTGGTCAAGGTAAGGCAGCTGCATCAGTTAAAGAAGAAGACCTAATACAAAATTTATATGTACTTAGCAGCCATGTTCAAATTCTTTGTTTCACCACTAAAGGAAAAGTTTTTTGGCTTAAGGTATATGAAATTCCAGTTGCATCTAGAACATCCAAAGGAAGACCTTTAGTTAATATGTTAAATCTTGACGATGATGAAAGAGTAAGTGAAATACTTCCAGTTGAAGAATTTTCAGATAAGTATTTTATTTTTATGGCAACAAGAAAAGGAATTACTAAGAAAACTAATCTTAGTTTGTTTGCAAGAAAATGGAAATCAGGCATCAAAGCAATAAATTTAGATGAAGATGATAAATTAATTGGAACTGCAATTACAGATGGAACTAAAGAAATTTTACTCGCATCCTCTGCTGGAAAATTAATCAGGTTTAAAGAATCCAAAGTCAGAGCTATGGGAAGAGCGGCTAGAGGAGTTAAAGGAATTAAATTAAAGAAAGATCAAAAACTTATTTCTTTAAATTTAGGCGATCCATCCAAAACAATCCTATGCGTATCAGAAAATGGATATGGCAAAAAGACCAACTTAGATGATTTTCCAATTCATAACAGGGGCGGACAAGGGGTTATTTCTATTAAAACTAGCGATAGAAATGGTCAAATGGTTGCCGCTACTCTTGTAGAAGACAATGATGGAATAATGTTAATAAGCGATAAAGGAACAATGATACGTACAAACGTCTCTCAAATTCCAACTCTAAGCAGGAATACGCAAGGCGTTAAAATAATAACGCCAAAAGAAGGTGAAAAACTCATGGAGTGTGTAACAATTCCTAAAGAAGAAGACGAAGAGGAATAATCATGAGGAAATGGAATTTCTGTGCTGGCCCTGCAGTAATTTCAGAAGAAGTATTATCTGAAGTCCAATCAGAAATTCCAGAATACAATGATATAGGATCTTCAATAATGGAGATAAGTCATCGATCAAAAATTTACACAAAAATTGCTTCTGAAGCTAAAGAGGATTTAAAAGACATTCTTGGCATACAAGAAAATTACGAAATATTATTTCTTCAAGGAGGTGCAACATTTCAATTTTCAATGATACCAATGAATTTTAAACATCTTACAGGATCAGCCGACTACATAACTACTGGTACATGGACAAAAAAAGCATTTATAGAAGGCTCAAAAATAATGGATATTAAAAATATATATTCTTCTGAGAATAATAATTTTACAAATGCACCAGATCTAGAAGAATTAGATTTTTCAGAAAATGCTTCCTATGTTCATTATTGCCCTAACGAAACTATCCAAGGAAATGCTATTCGTGAAGTTTCTAAAATAGACAAACCTTTAATTGCTGACATGTCATCTGTAATATTGAGCGAACCACTAGATGTAAGCAATTTTTCTTTAATTTATGCGGGTGCTCAAAAAAATATTGGACCTGCTGGATTAACAATAGTAATAATTGATAAAGAATTAATGAATAATGGAAATCCCAATCTTCCAAGTATTCTTAAGTACTCAGAGCATTCTAAATTTGACTCAATGCTTAACACTCCTCCAACTTTTTCTTGGTATGTTGCTGGTAAAGTATTTAAATGGATAAAAAAATGTGGAGGGCTAGATTTTTTTAAAGAACAAAATCACTTAAAAGCTTCTAAGTTATATGACTTTATTGATAAATCTGGTTTTTACTCTAATCCGGTTAATATTAAAAATCGATCCATAATGAATATTCCATTCACACTAAGTGATAACGAGCTTGATTCCACTTTCTTAAAAGAATCTGAACAAAATGGCCTAATAAATTTAAAAGGTCATCGCTCAGTTGGAGGAATGAGAGCAAGCATATATAATGCTATGCCCCTAGAAGGAGTAGAAGAGTTAATAAAATTTATGGATTATTTTGAAAAAAAATATGGTTAAAGAAAATGTCTGACAATAGCCTTGAAAATTTAAGAAATAAAATTGATAAAATCGATAAAGATATATATAAGCTTATTCAACGAAGAGCATCTCATGCTGTTGCAATTGGTAAAATTAAATCTAAAGTGAGTCCATCCTCTTCTTTCTACAAGCCTGATAGAGAAACAAAAATTCTTAGAAATATTTTAAAAGCCAATGAGAAAGGGTTGTTACCTGATTCAAAGATAAGAACTATATACAAAGAACTTATATCAGGATGCTTGTCATTGGAAGAAATTTTAAAAGTTGCATATCTAGGTCCTGAAGGCACCCATTCTGAAGCTGCTGTTTATAATCAATTTGGATCTCAAGTAAAAAGAATACCAGCTTTAACTATAGACGATGTCTTTTTTCAAGTTATGCATGACGAAGTAAATATTGGAGTTGTTCCAGTTGAGAACTCATCTGAAGGTGTTATCAACACAACTCTAAATTGTCTAGCTGATAGCGAAAATATAAATATAATCGGTGAAATTTTCTTAGATATAGACCATCAACTAGCCTCAGGAAATAAATTTAGTCTTAATGAAGCTTTCGCAATAGCATCTCATCCGCAAGCTCTTGGTCAATGCTCTAAATGGATTGAAAAGAATTTAGGTAATATTAAGCGACTTGAAATGCCCAGCTCTGCTGTTGCAGCGAAATATGCCAAGGATAATAAAAATATATTATGCATAGTTAACTCAATGGCAGTTCAAAAATATAAACTCAAGATGGTTAAAACGAATATCCAAGATTTTTCTGAAAATAAAACTAGATTTTTAGTAATAGGAAAACATAAGATTAATAAAACTGGAAAAGATAAAACTTCATTTTTAATTCAAACACCAAATAAACCTGGTTCTCTGATGTCTGTTTTAAAACCATTCGAAAAAAGGAAGATTAATTTAAGCAAAATAGAAACTCGCCCTTCAAGGGGTAATATTAATTCTCATGATTTTTTTATTGATTGTGAGGGCCATATAAAAGAACAAAAACTTACATTAGCGATTAAAGAGGTTGTTGAAACTGGAGCAATCGTAAGGAACTTTGGGTCTTATCCAGAATATGTATGAATTCAAATGTAAATAATATATTGATAATTGGCCTTGGTATGATTGGCTCATCAATTGCATTATCATCAAAAGCAAAAGGCATCAAAATTTATGGCTTTGATCAAGATAAATCCATTGCTGAAGAAGCAATAAAAAAATGTGTTATTGATGAGGTTGTAGAATCTTTTGATGAAGGAGATTTAAATGAATCTTTTAATGAAGTTGATTTAATAATTATAGCTGTTCCCCCTAAACAAACTTTAGATGTCATAAATAATTTAGAGATGTTTTGGAATACAAATATAACCATTACTGATACCTCTAGCGTAAAAAATCATATAAAAGTTGAAAATGTTGTCAATATAGTTCTGTCTCATCCAATCGCAGGTTCAGATAAATCAGGGTTAGATGCTGCAGATAAAAATCTTTTTACGAATAAGAAGAATGTAATATGTGATCCATTTCATGCAGATAAAGAACATCTTGAAAGAGTAGAAATCTTTTGGAAAGATGCACTTCAAATGAGAGTTTCTTATATGTCAGTAGGTGAACATGATTTAATTTTTGCTATGACAAGCCACCTCCCTCATTTAATTTCGTATGCATTAATAGACTCAATTAGGCTGTCTTCATCAAAGGTTAGTGATAATGCTGGTGGAGGACTAAAAGAATTTTTAAGATTGAGCGGATCTAATCCACAAATGTGGAGAGATATTTTTATTTTAAATAGAGTAGATTTAATAAAAGCGTTAGCTGGTATGCAGGTGTCTTTGAACAATTTATTAGAATTAATAACGGAATCGAAAGAAATACCAGATATATTCTCTCATTTAGAACTATTGAAAGAAGAACTTGAAGAAATTAAATCTTTTAAAGAAGAAAACTTTTGAATCTAATATCAAGCCAAATAAAATCTCTCAATGGTGAGGTTGTATGTCCTGGTGATAAATCCATTTCACAAAGAATTCTTATTTTAGGTTCTATGTTAAATTGCAATACTTCAATAAAGGGTTTTTTAGATGCTTATGATCCAAACTCTACTTTAAATGCTCTTAACTTTATGGGGGCATCTATTGTCAAAACAAAGACGAGAGTAATCCTTAATAAAAGAACCCAACCCTATAAAGAACCTGAAAAAGACTTAGATTTAGGTAATTCTGGAACTGGAATGAGATTAATGCTGGGACTTATATCAGGACTTGGAATAAGAGCAACTTTGGTTGGAGATTCATCATTATCAAAAAGACCAATGTTAAGAGTTATAAAACCACTTATGGACATGGGAGCTAACATTAAAAGCAATGAAGGAAAAGCTCCAATTAAAATGATTGAAT
>MDTB01073248.1_pt1 | contig 15710 bp, 13 predicted proteins | sample 811161 | NCBI WGS metagenome assembly MDTB01 (sample SAMN05326650, study PRJNA326480) | marine metagenome | isolation source: seawater | place: Mediterranean Sea | collected 2009 | reverse complement strand
ATTGGTTTAGAATTGAAGGTATTGACCTTTCTGAAAGCAACATAGGTCGGTCACATGTAGCAACTATTACCCCGATTTGAATTTGCTGAAAGTCTTGAATCGTCATCTCCGCGCCCTCTGCCTGCGTATGTTACACCATGGGCTAATACTTATTTATTTTAGACCGAACTAAACAATCGATGATACTAGCGGACTTCTCTCCAAGTCTGTAAGTAGAGGCAAACATTAGTCTCGATTCGAGTAAATACAAGATTAGAAATCTTTCTTATCATATCTTGCCCATTCATTATTTGAATCTTCATCACGATACCAGAAATCATCAGAATTCGGCGGCCATTCAAGCCACTCATAGCCATCATCAACAGTGCCACTCAAGCCCATTGGCGGGGATTGTTTTCCTGTTTTCCATTCTTCCAAAGATTTTGTGGGGGATGACTTGGTGAATAGTTCGTCAATAGAATCAATAGACCACTTACCTACATCATCCTTTTTGCCGAAGCCGCTTCTAAAAATAACTATCAGCATTGAGCAAAATGAGACAAAAACAGATGCTATAGCGACATACAAAACCCAAGCGGCAACAGAATCTTCAACAATAACACTGGCTGAATCATCACTACTAGTTGCATTGACATTTGGACAATCAATTCCTCTAATGACGATATAATTACCATCGGGGCAAATATCGTATTCATTTGATGAATTTGAGTTTGGATCAATTATTATTGTTTCACTAGAATTACTTGTATTCTGTTCAGTTTCTGGACAATCAGATGCACTTCCAACAACTTCCAGAGTTATTGGGCACACAAACAAGAACTGAACACCATCAACGGAGACATTTGAGATTATTTCATTATTACAGCAATCTTCATCCTCTATATTATCTTGACAACCATCACTATCAGAATCGGTATTTGAATTAGATAACCAATTTGTAATACCTGTTGGGCATGAATCATTTTCATCTAATACTCCATCATTATCATCATCATCATCTTCATCAGAATCCCGGCAACCATCATTATCATGGTCAGTAAGAGTTCCAGATGACCAAGCAATTAAGCCAGGATTACAAGAATCTGAACCATCGCCTACGCCATCATTATCATCATCGAGATCTTCTGAATCTTTACATCCATCCATGTCGGCGTCATCTCCTAATCCAATTACTCCTCGTGGACATAAATCAAGATTATCAATTATCGAATCATCATCGTCATCTAAGTCCTCTGTATTATCCTCACAACCATCACTATCATGATTTGTCAATATACTATTTTCCCAATTTAAATCGCTAGTTGGGCAGATGTCTTGAGCATCAATAACGCCATCATCATCATCATCTGTATCACAGGCATCACCGTAGCTATCTCCATCATAATCTTCTTGAGATGGATTATAATCAGATGGGCAATTATCGCCTTCACCAATACCATCATTGTCCACATCTACTACGAAGTTGGTAAATGATCGATACCATGTGTTACTGTATCGAAGGTCTTCCCACACCATTAGATCCCCATTAGGGCTGATTGCCATTGGGTACATGTAGTGATTATTCCATGATTCAATAGATTTGAAATCAAGAACGCCTCCATCTTCATAATCGATAAAGGCTAAGCCACCATAATGTTCACTGCCATCTGGTAAGACAACATCAGAAGTTCCCCCACGGCCTTCAAAGAAAGCAGATAGATACCCATTAGGTCCAACAACTGGTTTTGCTGCATGATCATTAGACCAAATGTCTGTAGAACGGTATCCTATGGTTGTGTTTGAGATGTAATCTCCGTATGGATTAATAGTGACAAAAGTTTGGTAATTGGCGATAGAAAACTGGTTAGTTTGTGCAAAATAATCGTCTTTAAAATAACCTCCATCATAAGACTGGAAATGGAATGTAATATCTCCATTTTTTTGAGCAAATAATCCGGCAAAACCCTCGTCTCTTTGGTCAAAGAATTCCTTTATATTATTATCACTGGTTGCTGAGATTGGTTCATTAAAAACCCAGTTACCTGCTTCAGATAGTTTAGCGATGTAAGCAGTACGTTCGTTATGCTCAACGACATTGCCAGAGAAATTACTAATCGTGTGTAAGTCCTCCAATTCATCCCAAGTAGTACCCATTAGGAAAAGTTCTGTTCCAAAAAGTACCTCTCTAACCAATAATTGAGTAAAAAGCATGGAAGTATAATTAACTATTACTTCGCTGGTTTTTATGCCATTTGAGTCTATAGTCAACCAAATATGGCAATGATCATCAATAGATTCAGGAGGGCATGAGATAGTTTGAGAATCATATCTAATACTATTTTTTGTAAACGCAAAGAAATGAGTGTTAGAAGATTCAACATCAATCAGTAGCGGGTTGTAATCATAAGTAGGCCATTCATGTGAAACTTCTAAGTTCCTAGCCCACTTTCCACCGTTTTCGTCATAAGCCCGAATTGTATATTCTTGTAGTCCACCGTTTTCATTTTCTTTGAAGACAATAATAAGATTATCATTGCTATCCAATTCTTGCTTGATCACATAATCAACAGTCCAACCCCTTGTTTGGGTCGAATCAGAGTATACCCACCCATTTTGATTATGATAAGCAATAGCTAATCGATGACCACTAACACTGACTTCAACATCATTATCAAATTCGTAGACTCCAGTTTGGTAGGTTTGCCATGTCATGAAAAAAGTATCTTCTTGAATAATGTGTAAGCCCATCAAACGGCATTCATTATCATTCCAAGAATTACAGTCATTGCGTGATGATGTGACATTTTTTGACCACTCTAGAATACCGTTTGGATCATATTTTAGTATGTAAATTGCCCTTTTGTCTGACTTATGGCCAGTTTCTGAAGGATTAATTCCTTCAATTTCTACATCTTCATCAACAAATGCAACATAAAAATTTCCAACATCATCATATCCATAACTTCCATCCCAAAATCTAAGTTGATGTGTAGAGTGTAATTGCAAATCTTCTGAGACTCTCAATTTCCACCCATCGTTCCAAACTTTTGGATTTTCTTGCCCTGTATCTTCTGCACCAACTATGTGTGAAAGAGTGACTGAAAGGGACATAATAATTATGAGCATAATTGCTGATTTGATTCTCATTGGATAATCGAGTTTTAAATTACTTTTATAAGTTAGATTCAAATTAATTATCATTTTCAAAGAATCTCAAATTAATTTTTGATTTCGAATATAGTTGTCACCATAGAAGCAAAACTTGAATAAAAAGTGTTTTTGGTTTTACCATGGAGTATTGGCATAACCGTTGGGATAAGGAACAGACTGGTTGGCATAGAGCAATTTACAATGATTTATTGCTCAAGCATTGGCCATCGATAAATGCGCCATCAGGCGGACAAGTAATCGTTCCATTATGTGGTAAATCACTAGATATGTTATGGCTGGCCGAGCAAGGTTACAATGTGGTCGGCCTTGAGATGGTCGAGCAAGCGGTTCAAGCCTTTTTTGAGGAAAATAAATTAGAGACTGTTAGCAATGAAATTGGCAAGCATATCAAGTATTCAAGTCCACAATTTACTATTTTTCAAGGCGACCTATTTGACCTCGAAGCAGGAGTCGTTCAAGCTGATGCTTGGTATGATAGAGCCGCAATGGTTGCTTTACCTAATTCGCTTAGAGAGGACTATGTAAAACAGATTTGTCAACAAACCAAACCAGGTGCTTCAGGATTACTAATTACGTTCGCTTATCCTCAAGAACAGATGGATGGACCACCTTTTGCATTGCATGATGAAGATGTTTTACGTTTCTTTGCTGATGGTTTTGAAGTTGAATGTCTTGAGAAAATAGACCTTGAAGATGAGAAAGATAGAGGACTTTCTAACGTAACTTCAACGGTTTTCAAGATTACCCGAAATTAGGAATTTTGTAGACAGACTCATCGATTTATTCATTAATCGACTTGAACATTGAAGTTCATGCCCTCTTATGACAAGCCTGTTGGCGATATGCCCCAGGTTGTCATTTTAGCGGGAGGTCTGGGGACTAGATTAGGAGATTTAACAAAGCAAATGCCAAAATCACTAATCCAAGTTGGCAATAAGCCAATACTTAGCCACATCTTAGATTGGATCGATGAACAAGGTTGCAATAGAGCCTTAATTTTGACCGGCCATCTCGGCGAACAGTTTGAAAATTTTTCACATCATTCAATATCGCTAACCTTTGTTAAAGAGCCTGAACCACTGGGGACAGGTGGAGCATTATGGAATGCAGTAGATTATTTAGAAGATAATTTCATCATGTTATGGGGTGATGATTTACATCCAATTGATTATCAAAAGTTATTGGAAACTCATGAAAATGGAAATAATCTAATGACAATGACTGTTACCAAATCCCATATTGAAAATAATCTACGATATGAAAATGGCTTTGTGATTCATTATGATAAAGATAATTTAGAATCTAATAATAATGGATATGAGGCAGGAACTAGCATCATCAGTAAAGAATTGGTCATACGACATGGTAAGGCTGGCAAGTGGAGTTGGGAGAAGACGGTCTATCCTGCTATGGCAGGTAAAATTAGAGTCCATATCGATAATACAAAGTTCTGGGATATGGGAACTCCAGAGCGCTTAGAAAATCTAGCTCAATTCCTCAAACAATGGCGGACCTGAACTTGTAACAACCTCATAGTCAGGTAGTATCTTTTCATTTTCTACCAAAGTCAATACCATACCACCAAAACCTCCACCCATCATTCTTGCACCATGCACGCCTTCGGTATGTTGTAATTGTTCAACTAAATCATCGACTTCGACATTACTTACTCCTAATTTTTGTAAGGACCGATGGGAATCATTTAGCAATAGTCCTAACTGACTTTTTGAACTAGAAAGTGCTCTTCTAACCCTTGAGTTCTCTTCAGTGACATGTTTTTTGCTATAATCGCTAATCTGATTATAATTGGTATTGGAAAGTTTCCTGTGAACTTTGGAATCAACCAATTTGAATATCCATTCATCAGGAATTTTAACATGTTCAATTTTCAAATTACTGAAATCGATCAATGAAAAATAGTTTTTTTGTGCGAACATCATTGCTATTTGGTCTAAAAGTCCACATTCGGTTTCTAGTACTAAATGCTCAATTCTCTGGGCTTCTTTACACGTTTCTAACTTACTTAGATTGGGTTTTGCCCCAATGACAATCGCTAAGCATAGCGCTGCTGAGGATGACATTCCTTTACCGATTGGAATATTACTTTCTATAGTTAATTCGACAGGTAAATCACTTACTGCTTGCCATAATTTCACCACAGTTTGATCACCTTGACAACCATAATCTCGACTTTTAATAGTTAATTCCAGGAACTTTTCAGTAGCAAATGGTAGTGCTAAGCCACCGGCATAGTCGGTATGCTCGCCAATGATGTTGACGCGACTAGGCACTACTATGCGGCGATGCATATTACTTCCAGTGAGGACTCTTATTTGTTGGTTGGGCTGTATTATCCAATCTCATAAATGAGAAATCATTCAGAATTTTGTAGACAGATTTGTGAAGTACATTGAACGGTTTGATAATATTCTCTTGTTTCAGGGTCAAACATATCCAGTTGTAAAGTAGAACCAGAATCAATCACAGTTGTGATGCTAGAAGCGGCAGATGGAAGATAATCTTCACCAGTACTGCGAAGTGTAAGACGAATTGTATGTCCTGCTTCAACTTCCACGTCCATCGGGAAAAATTCCATCAATGCAGTAATGTCCTCAGTTAATGGATTCCATGCTTGTTCATCATCGCCTCCAGCATGATATCTTAAATCCATAATAGCGTGGCCAATATGAATACAATTGCCGCTATTACAGTCTTCTAGTAAGGCATAGATTTGCCCTCCGACAGTAGCAGTATTGACATTAACATGCAAGCGTGGCAAGCCGCCAAAGTATAGGTTTTCTTCCAGTGGCGGAGTTTCATAGACCGGCCCAGAGTTAGAATCGGGGAAAATTGTATTTCCTCCGCCGGTTGAGGTTAGGTTAGAACTTCCTAATTCCCAACTTATTTGTGTAGTATTTGTCATTGGATAGCGGTCTTCAAAACGCCAATCTCCTAGATTAGATTGAATTTCAACACCTAACCATGGTTGTGGGCCTTCATCTTTGAGATAGTAAGTAAACCACTCAAGTAAGTCTTGCATCCAATCCATTCGTACCATTTCAGGGAATGCTTCAATCCCACGCCCTACCCCACTTCGCTCAAACATAATGTCAGGACGGTCTGGATAATCGTGGTCCCATTGTCCAAACAATCCTTTGGCTTCAATATCAGCATCGTACAATCTATTGATCGTTGGAATTGCCATATGTGGGTCGACATTCCAATCATGCATGCCTTGGATTAGATAGACACTGCCATTGTAATTATCTAACACCCGTTCAAGGAAATACCGCTCGCCCCAATAATTTCCAGCGGCTTCACCGCCCCAAGCCCAAGCAGCACCGCCAGTTGCTGGGCCTGCAATATAATCAGGACACATGTTTCCAGTATCTTCTAAATCGCCATCAATTCCATACGAGCCATAAACTCCATTGTGCATAATAGGGGCTCTTGCTTCACTACTGCCGTTACGCCACATCAATTCCATAACGCCAATCAAACCTGAAATTGGAACTATTGTCGTTAGGTGCTCATTACCAAACATTGCTGCTTGCCAAGGAGTTGAACCATCATAGGATTTACCAATCATACCAACATTGCCATTACTCCAATTTTGTGTACCTAACCATGTTACTGCTGCATCAACTCCCAGTTGCTCAGCAGTACCCATCAGGTCCATACAATGATTCGAACGTCCAGTTCCCATAACCGAAACTTGAGCGAATGCAAAGCCATGAGGAATTATTTGCTCAATCATCATAGTTCCTAGCCAAGTTCCTGGTTCTTCAATTCCGCCGGTTTCTACCGATGCTTCATCAAAATATGGTCCGAATTCTGCAATTACTGGCACCGTCATATTACCATCGAGAACCGGAACCCATACTGCGAGACTTACTTTTCCATTTGGTGCAGAGCCACCTTCTTCAATGGGTAGTTCAAACTCTACAAAGTGATGAGTCCCCATCCATAAGGAGGCTCCATCTGGACCGGTCATACTACCGTTTTCTAGAACGTAGGAATTTTGTTCAGTTGTACTATAATTCTCATTATAACGCATATTAATTGCAGTATAACTTTCTTCTATTTGTTGTTGAATGGCCTGTTCTTCGAGTGGCGCGCCGATGACTCGACTCATCAATAAGAATACCAGAACAACTGCGATTGTAGCCCCTAAGGCTGCATTAGAGGAATGCATGGAGTAACCTTTTTTGCCCTCATTCTCGATGAGTTCAGCCTCAAAAATCGGCTCGTCCATGCTACGCTGAAACACTACTCACTCATGACATTGATGCTAACTGGTTTTAATCCAATATATTCATCCAAAGTAATCCAGAAACAAAAAACAATTAATTTAATCCTTATTTTTAGGCTCCATAAACATACCAATTATTGAAGAAAGAAATAATGTTCCAGAACAGATTAACCCATAATTTGAAACATCTTCGAAAATGAAATATTTAATTAGGTTTGTCGATCTAATAAAAAGGGCCACCGCGAGTATAAGAATCGACGCTATTAACAGTAATTCTATTTTGGAAGTCGGTTTAGATTGTCTGATTAGAATTTTATTTTTACAGTATGGACAATTAATATTTCCAGAATGGTCATTTGGAAATTTGATTAATCTATTACACGACGAGCAATTTATGGTTATTTTTTCATTTAAATTTTGATTAAAATCACTTGCCTCTTCGCTTTTAGAATTATTTTGACTTATAATGAATGAATCTTCTTCAACAGATTCATCTTCAATAGAAATGAATTTTTCCTCATTTAGTTTTTGTAGACGTGAAATTAATTCAGATTTATTACCTGAAACCTTGGCGTTTTGTTTCTTTAATTTATGTTTTAATTGAACAATAGTCAAATTGTTTAAATCTTCCATAATGTACACTAACTTTTTCCATAAAATAAGTATTTACCCTGCATTGACAATAATAGAATTCTCCCTATTCCGATTATATTGGATTATATTTAGTCAAGAATTAACGTTTTTTAGTAAATAATCCAACAGTACCTTTCAAACTACCAAATAGAAGGAGTAATCCAACTAATGGGAAAATGAAGAAGCAGCATATGAAAAAGTCAACTCCTGATAAACCAGGTAAAAGAACGGATTCACTTGGATTGGTCGGGTCGTAATATACTGTAATTTCCTTGCCTTCTGGATATTCATCATCTGAATTTGCAGACCAAGAATTACATGAATTTTCTGCAGTATAACTTATTCTATCTCCGTCGTAAGTTCTTCCGTCAACTGTATATTGATAGTCGACATATAAACAATATGTTGTTCCTCCTTCACCATCTGTTGAAGTTGATACATAGCTATTTTCTACAATACCATCTACGGATTCCCAATTACGGGTTCCTATGTCTGCAATTATGTCTGAACCAATAATTACAGTGGCAAAGAGCGATGCAGAGCACCATACGATTGTAAAAAGCCAAAGTACAGCGAGTCCTCCAATACTTGCTTCATTTAGTTCAACAGTATTTTCAGTCTCATTTTGTATTTTTTGAACTTCACTGCCAATTTCTTGAACTTCATTGCCTATTTCTTTAAGTTCTTTTTCAAAATCTTCTTCAGACTTTTCCTCTAGTTTTTCTTCCCAGAAGTTGTTTGACACGCCAATGCCTAACAGGCATTACCTTTGTCACTTTTCCCGACGAAATATGAGTTAAGCGATTTATTCATTCAAGACTTGTTTCTCGTCTCTGACCAAAATAGCATGCAATGCTAAACCAACAGGCATCATCATTATCCCAAAGAAAATAGTACTTTTCATAACCCAAGGCTTACTATTATGCTCCAGGCATCTCTTCCACATCCATCTTGTGACAAAGATATCTCCAGCCACCATGTGTGCCCAAGCAGCAGATGCACCTGCTTTAGTGCCTAAAATTCCGGCGAGCCCCTCAAGGATTCCATTAGGGTCGGTTGAATCTTTAGCTAGATCGATTAGTCCTTGCGGGTCAGAAATCGTAACTAGCCACCAAACAATCAGGGGCCCTAAGAAGAACCAAGGTCCTTGTAGAACCTTGTGCGTTAATTTGTGGTCAGGGTAAACCAGCATTGCAAACCAAAAAGGTCCAACCCACATTGTGGAAAAAAAGAAGGATAAATCATAAGCGTCCATGAAGTTAGACATTTGGGTTGTGTTTTAGTATCTTGTTTGCTAAATGACTTAAATCTCTAATCTTCAGAGGTCGGGTCCCATCCTGAAACATAGTTACATTCCAGAGATTTAATCTGTTCATAAACATCTGAAATATCAAAATTAAGCGATTCGATATTCTCAATAATCCTTAGCGGATTACTAGATTTAGGAATGGTAATACATCCTTCATCATAACAGAATTTGATGGCTAATTGTGCAGGAGTACAACCAACTTTTTCGGCTATCATGACTAATTCTGGGTCGTCTACTTTGTGGCCTCTAGCCAATGGTGAATAAGCCATGACTCTGGCTCCAGCGCTTTCAGTAGCTTGTTTTAGGTGAGGTCTTTGTAACCACGGATTGAATTCGACTTGATTGACACATGGCATGTAAGATGCATATTTCTTCATCGCTTCAAGGTGGGCCGGCCCATAGTTAGAAACTCCAATAGATTTGACCAATCCTTGTTCCAGACAGTATTCCATCGCTTTCCAAACCGGCGCTCTATGTTCAGGGTTTACCGGCGGTGCATGAACGAGATATAGGTCGATGTAATCCATATCAAGTAGTTCTAATGACTTTTTACAGTGTTCGATTGTATCTTCATATCCAGTTGCATCGCCTCTTCTAAGTTTGGTTGTGATAAATACGGAATCTCGGTCAACTCCAGCCTCTTTGATGGCTTGCCCAACTTCATGTTCATTATTGTACATACTCGCAGTATCTATGTGAGTATAGCCCGCTTCAAGCGCTTTGAGTACTGAATTTTTGCATTCGCCTTCAGTTGTCATTAGGAAAACTCCAAGTCCAAATTGAGGGATTTCGTGAGGATAGGCTTCTTCCCCATCAGGAGTACTATGACTGATTCGCATATTGTATTCTAATTGGTGGAGGTTGATGAAACCCCCGATTTCATTCTTCTTCTGACCAAGTTCTACGCATCACTTTTCCAGTAATTTCTGCTGCATCTAGTGCTTCAATATCATGGTCTATGATTAGATGCTTGATTAGTTCATGCTGGAAAACCATTTCTTTACACTTCGGACATTCAAGTTCACGAGCCTTTTTGTAGCCTACAAATTCCATTCTCCCTTGCTTTGTTGTAAGTCTTCTACCAGTTCTAAGTAATACTGAAACAAAAACTAGGACAAATAACACTATGGCACATCCAAATCCCATGAAAACTCCAGATGGAGGAGGATATTGTGATAACTTGATATCTTGAGTTACCGAACCTTGATTACTTTCTATGTCGATAATATGGCTAAAGTTTTCACCTCGAAGCGTAAGTAGAATCTCAAGACCGTCTTCTTGTGAGTCAGCATCTAACATTAGCGTAAATGCCCCATATGCATCTGTCATCGCTTTGGTTCCTCGATATTGATAGCATTGAGTATTGCCTGCCTCGCATTCAATCAATACATAGTCAAGAGGTACTGGAGTGTTGTCAGCATAGGTTGCCTTGCCAGATATTAGGTAGGTTTCAGCACTTACCAAGGGAGCAAAAAATACAACCAAAATCACCATGGCCAGTATTCGTCTCATGATTTGTCCATTTACTCTCTGCTTAAAGACCCTTGATTTCTTCCTTACCGATTTCAAATACATGAATTAATAGAGTCTAGAATTAAGAAACGGTTGTGTCTGTTTCATTAGTTTGGTTCAAAAGAGACTTGAGAGTCTCAGATAATCAAGCACTCCAGGAAGCAGTCAATAGCCAACTTCCTGTTATTTGTTTATTCAACTTAGAGTCAGAAAGGATTCATAGAAAAGACTACCTGAGCCAATTATCGATGAGAAGTCGGCAAGAAAAGAAGGTGTTAGTAAATCATACTCAGCCAAAGGAAATGCCAAAGTAAAGCAACGTTCCAAATTAGTATACGACCTTCATGGGAGTCGTAGAAGAAGGTAAAATTTACAAAATCGATTCAAAATTTCGGTTTTCTTTATGTTGTGTCGGCCCTACGCATTAATCGAGGGCTAACTTTGATACAGGGCGAAGACATGATTTCTCGTATTTCGGGACTTGATGTATATTTGCCTTCAGGACGTCGACTTGGCGTCGTTTATGATGCTGTAGTTGACACCTCAGGCATTCGCTGCACTCATCTTTTCGTCAGAGAAACCGACCACGAACTCGTCGAAGGTGGAATAAATATTGCAGTTCCATGGCGCTGGGTTCGTGGAGTCAATGACATTGTCATGCTTAGGTGGTTTCCACCTACCCCAATTCCGATGAATTCCTGAGGTGAAATAATGGGTTTTGACATTCATATTCTTGGCACTTCCTCGGCTCGTCCAACCGGTTTAAGGCAAGTCAGTGGAAGTCTCGTTGTTTGCGATGATGGAGTTGCAATTGTTGATGCTGGTGAAGGGTTTCAGTCACGCTTTGCAGTGCAAAGAAGACGAATGAAGCAATTTAGTGATAGCCAAATTAAAGTTGGTAGAGTCGATGTATTGTGCTTAACTCATGGTCATTTAGACCATACTTGGGGCGTTCTTCCTTGGCTTCACACTCTATCTTTAGACAAGCGCGATAAACCATTACTTGTCATCGGACCAACCTCGGGCGAAGTATTAGATTCACTATTATCAAACTCTAAATTACCCGAAGGAATTTCTAATTCAGACCTAATTATTCAGTGGCGTTCTTGGCACCAATTAGGCGGCACATCTAAGCAATTAGGCTTCCCAGTACGCTGGATTTTAGGCGATATTGAAAATGACCGTTGGGTTGAATTATTACCAGATAGTAATTCGGTATTGGAACTGGAAAAGATGCCACAACCGAAAGGCTGGTCTGAAAATAAAATCAAACCATTGGCAACAAATCACACTGTTCCTTCTTGTGGTTGGCATTTTTCGTCTAAGGGTAAGAAAGGTAAATTCGATCGCCTAAGGGCCGCTGAACTAAAACTCACAGAAACTCAAAGAGCAGGACTTGCAAAGGGTGAAGACCAAACATTAGCGGACGGAAAAATGCTCTCTGCAAGTGAATTTAGAGGGCCTGATTCTGGAGTGCTAAGCGTCGTTTTGTCTGGCGACACATCTGAAATGTCTAAGGGGATTACAAGTATGGAAAATTGTAATGTCTTGGTTCACGAATCAACATTCTTAGAAGAGTGGAGTGAACATGCCAAAAATTACCTTCATAGTACGGCAAGCGGAGCAGCCAGAACTGCATTATCAAGTGGCGCAAAACACCTAGTGTTGACCCATTTCGGTGCTAGAATAAAAGGTACAGAGGACATGTTATCTCAAGCCAAGCAACAGTTAGTAGACTCACAGGTTGCTCTTAGTGCGGCTAGTGATGGAGACCGAATACAAGTCTCAGATTCTGGAAAAATCACCCATCATTATTGGGGCGAAGAAGGCTGGTTTAATTGATTCAAACAAGCGCATAGTTGAAGTGTGGAAGACTAAACAGCGTGATATGCGTTGTCAGTTCATAGTCGCGATACTGCTGTGCATGATTATTTCACCTTGCGTTTCTGCGCAAACCGAAGGGCGCGCACCTCCAGGTTGCCTTGAGAGAAATATTGAGGATATTTCCAATTCAATATCAGTAGACTCGGGGTTGTGTTGGAAAATAAATTTAGGAACCTTGCAACCAGGCGATGTATATGATGTTGAAATCAATATTATCAATGATGCAATAGATATGTTGTTTTTCGACCAAAATAGCGTTCAATCATATGATTTAGGTCAATCATATCGCAATCTATTTGATAATAAGTCGACCACAGAAAATGCACTTGGTGGATATACTTTTCACTGGAAAGTACCTTCCTCAATAAATCCGAAAACTTGGTATTTAGTACTTGATAATCTTATCCACGATGGCGACCAAGGGCAGGGCGACCAAGGCGGAATAACCAGTCAAATCTCTTTAGATTTCACTAAGTTACAGGACTCTTATTGGACTCCATATCATGATGTAATGTCTGTTTCATCTAATACATTTGAAACTCTACTATCCGGTGATGATTTGAAATTAGATTCTGGTACAACAATAGTATTGACTGCATGGGCATTACAAGGTGTTGGTGATGTTTACTTACAGACTAAGCAAATGCATGACTTATATGTCTCTGGCGGCGTTGGACAATTGTATATCACCACTACAGAGATGCAGAGTATTTCTTCCTCGGACTCAACAACTTGGGTGGTACCACTAGAACTAGAAAATCAAGAATTGGTTTTGATTGTTGACAACACCGACAATCCAGTCGGTGGAGGAGATGGCTTGCAAGACATTAGAATGACGGTTAGAGTTCAATTGGCCCCTCCAATATCTCCAGTAATATCTGCTGATAATTCGGGCGTAACATCCATTGGTGTCGGATTGAATATGAATTCAATGAACACTCCAAATCTCTTAGACCAAATTGAAACAATGAGTTGGGATTTTGATTTAGAAGTCGATAGTGATGGTGATTTAATCTTTGATAACGACGTGGATGGCGAAGGTTGGGATGTAGTAGGATTATGGGATTCTCCAGGTTCTAAAACCATCACTTTAACCGCAACATCTAGAGACCAACAAACATCCAAGACCACTTCAATTATTACCGTAGAAGATACGGTAAATCCAGTTGCTATAATCTCAAGTTCAGGCCAAGTAATCAGTGATGGTTGGAAAACAAGTTTGAATCAAGATATAGCATTTAGTTGCGGAGATAGTACTGATGATGATTCTGTTGACACTTGTATTTGGACATTGGATGGTACTGTATATGACCAGAATAATTCAATAGTTCTTTCATGGGCCAACATAGGTACTCATGACCTTGTGTTGACAGTTGCTGATGGTGCAGGAAATAGCAATTCAATTTCTAAAATAATTGCCGTTGATGATTCCTCAACACCGGTTTTAGACCAAAGTAAACTTGAGTTATTACCAAATTCTGCAGTTGAAGGCTCACCAATAGAGTTTAGTGTTTCAGCCATCGATGCCTACGACCAATCATACCAATTGAAGTATTATTGGGACCTTGACCCAACTTTCGATAGCGATGGTAATGGGGATGCCAAGGATGACCCCAATTATATCGGTTCTAATGTTGAGATTACATTTGAACAAACAGGTAGAAACGATGTAGTATTGACAGTTTTTGACCAATCTGGAAACAAAGATTCACACCCCTTTTCAGTAAATGTCGCTGCCGAACCAGAACCAACTAGTGTTTTTGGAATCATTGTTGTAATTCTATTTGTGGGAGTTTTAACTATGGCTGTTTCAATGATTGGTTATCGAAGATGGCAGAAAAATATCGCGGTTGAATTACTCACTGGCAGAGGATTATCCGAAGGCGAGGCGAAACAACACATCGCTATGGTGAGTCAGAAGATGAAAGTACCAATTTTTGCACCAGCAGTAGTTATTGCAGGTTTGAAATCAGATGAGCCAGTGGTAACTTCAGAAGATAGAGCAAAGCATGCTGAGAGGTCTCAATATGAGTCAATTTATGGTACGCAAAATCAAGATCCAAACGCTGGTTTCGCACCTAGTAATTTCGCTCCTCAAACATTCGCACCGCAGCCGGTTACTAGACAATTTAGCCAAGGTAGTCAGGCTGCTGCCAATGCCGCTCTAGCCATGTTTGCTGAAGATGAAACTGAGACAATTATCGAATCAAGGGTTGAAGAGAAATCACAACCAGTCATAGAAGCTAAGGTTAACAGCGGAGGAATCGAACTTCCTCAATCTATTAAATCCCAAATAGCAGCACCAGAGGTTGCAACTCCTGAAAACCCTCCAAAAGTAGTTGATGATAGTAGGCAGATTACTTGCCCTGAATGTCAGCACAACTTCAAGATTAAAATTCCAAAAGGAGTGCCTCAAGCCGTAGTTGCATGTCCAGCATGTAACTCTGATTTTGGCTTGGACTTTTCTTGATTGCTCTCCAAATCGTTATTTTTAGCCTTTTTTGTATACACAAAAGGGATGGTTTGACATAGATGTATAATCCCCTTCAATGCATGGATGAGTGTAAACCACGTCTGATTAGGGCAGGTCTGCCCCAGACTGGAGACTCTCGTAAGAGTGCAGTATTCCTTGTTTTACTGATGTTTATTTCAGTAGCTCAACCTGTCTCAGCCGATACTTCAATCTCCAGAGACGACTTTGAAGTCCTTGATGCTTTGATGGAAACTCTATCTATGCGAACAGAGAATGGCGAGGCAGAAATTGCAGCCAGTAGTGCTGAAAGTGCATTAAGTGCTGTGGATGCTGCTGCTAGGCCAGTTGGTAATGACGACCCTCTCACTGTAGCCAATACATTTCTCGATAATGTTTCAATGCGCGATTCAAGCCCATATGAGGCAGACCATCCTCGACCATATGAATTTTTGATGGATAGTTCTACCCAACCAGAAGGTTTTCCCGACAACCTGTTT
>MDTB01028724.1_pt1 | contig 15711 bp, 16 predicted proteins | sample 811161 | NCBI WGS metagenome assembly MDTB01 (sample SAMN05326650, study PRJNA326480) | marine metagenome | isolation source: seawater | place: Mediterranean Sea | collected 2009 | reverse complement strand
GCGGCAGATATTGGCCCCGGGCTCGCCAAGGCGACCCTGGGTGGGGAGATTGACGGGGTCTTGGTGGATGCCTCACATCAAATTGAACATGACTCTGCTCTGCGGATCATCACGGCTAAGGATCCCGAAGGGTTGGAGATTCTGCGCCATTCCTGTGCGCATCTTCTTGCGCAGGCGGTGAAACAACTTTTCCCCCAAGCCCAAGTCACCATCGGACCGGTGATTCAGGACGGCTTTTACTATGATTTCGCCTACGGCCCCGGTTTTACTGAGGATGACCTTGATCGGATACAGGAAAAAATGGAGGCTCTTGTCAAAAAGGGTTCGCGCGTTGAGCGACTGGCCATGGGTAGGGAAGAAGCGGTTGCCTATTTCCGGGAGTTAGGAGAAGAGTACAAGGCAAAGATTATTGAAGAGATTCCCACTGATGAAACTCTTTCACTTTATCGTCAGGGCGACTTCACTGACCTCTGCCGGGGACCACATGTTCCCGATATCGGCATGCTTCGGGCATTCAAACTGACCAAACTGGCCGGGGCGTACTGGCGAGGCGATTCGAGCAATGAGATGCTGCAACGCGTCTATGGGACGGCATGGCCTGACAAGAAGTCTCTAGATCAATACCTCACGCGAATTGCAGAAGCCGAAAAGAGAGATCACCGGAGGATAGGCAAAGCGCTTGATCTCTTTCACTTTCAGGAAGAGGCGCCCGGGATGGTTTTCTGGCATCGGGATGGTTGGGCACTCTACACCGCAGTCGAGCGGTATGTGCGCAACCTGCTGGCGGAATATGACTACCAGGAAGTGCATACGCCGCAGATGCTGGACCGCAGCCTCTGGGAGCGCTCAGGTCATTGGGACAAGTTTCGGGACAATATGTTTACAACGCATGTCGATGACCGGGACTACGCGATTAAGCCTATGAATTGCCCAGGCCATGTCCAAATCTTCAATCAGGGGCTTCGGAGCTACCGGGATCTACCGATCCGGATTGCCGAATTTGGCATTGTTCATCGGAACGAACCCTCAGGAACTCTTCACGGCCTGCTTCGTGCGCGGCGTTTCACCCAGGATGACGCCCATGTTTTCTGCACCGAAGACCAACTTCAGGCGGAAGTCTCCACATTGATCGAGCTGACCTACAGGATGTACAAGGACTTCGGGTTCGAGGACATCGAGGTAGCGCTTTCAACACGTCCAAAACAGCGCGTGGGGGAAGATGCCTTGTGGGACCGTGCGGAGGATGCGCTTGCCCGAGCTCTAGAAGAAAAGGGGATTGAATACGTAGTTCAACCTGGTGAGGGCGCATTTTATGGCCCAAAACACGAATTTGTACTGCGCGACTCCATTGGGCGCCGCTGGCAATGCGGAACCATACAGGTCGATTTTTCGATGCCGGGCCGACTCGACGCTTCGTACGTCACCGACGATGGCTCTAAGCAGGTGCCGGTAATGATTCACCGTGCAATTCTCGGCTCTCTTGAGCGCTTTATCGGTATCCTGATTGAAGATACGGAGGGAAAACTGCCGTTTTGGCTCGCCCCGGTACAAGCAATCATTCTCAACATCACTGACCGTCAGCAGTCATTCGCTTCGGAAACAGAAAAATTCCTTAGAAAACAGGGGGTCAGAGTCGAAACTGACTTGAGAAACGAGAAAATTGGTTATAAAATCCGGGAATCTACCCTAAGACGCATTCCCTTCCTCCTTGTGGTTGGAGACCGGGAAGTGGAAGAGGGCTCTGTGGCCGTGCGCACGCGGGACGGAGAAGATCTAGGTACGGTAGCCGTTGCTGACGTACTAGAGAAATGTCTTCTCCCCAACGCAAACGCGCGGCATTAATTTTTGGAGGGATTGGCAATAGCCGGAACAAAAGAGCAAAGGCTCAACGAAGATATCACCTACGATCAGATCCGACTCGTAAGTGACACCGGGGAACAGTTAGGCATTGTTTCCCCAGACGAGGCGCGAACGATTGCAGAAGAGCGCGGCATGGATCTGGTTGAAATTGCACCGAATGCGGAACCACCGGTCTGTCGGTTGATGGATTGGGGTAAACATCTCTACGCAAACGCCAAGAAAAAGCAAGAATCCAAAAAAAAGCAAAAGCAGATTACGGTCAAGGAAGTAAAGTTCCGACCAGGAACCGATGTTGGGGATTACGATATTAAGGTTCGGAATCTCACACGCTTTCTTGATGCGGGCAACAAGGTAAAGGTGACCTTGCGTTTCAGAGGGCGCGAAATGGCTCATCAGGAGCTCGGAATGGAGATGCTTAAACGGGTTGAAGATGACCTGAAAGAGATTGGAATTGTTGAGCAGATGCCGAAAATGGAAGGACGACAGATGATCATGGTACTGGCGCCAGCAAAAACCTGAGCACGGGCCAGCAATATTTATGGATAAGAAACGATGCCAAAACTGAAGACCAATAGAGGGGCCGCCAAACGGTTCAGCCGCACCGCGTCAGGGAAGTTCAAGCGCTCGCAAGGCTACCTCAATCATATTCTCACTAAGAAATCGACGAAGCGAAAACGCCAGTTGCGTGAAGGGCTTCTGGTCGATCCAGCGGATCAGGCAGCCGTCCGCAAGATGCTGCCTTATGCCTGAGGTCAAGGCTCAGCCAGACCTCAACCCCGGAACAGAGTCAAAACGGCGCTGAATAAGAACCTGAAAGAGTAGAACGATGCCCAGAGTAAAACGAGGAGTAACAGCCAAGGCCCGCCACAACAAGGTCATTTCGCGAGCGAAAGGCTATCGCGGCGCCCGCAAGAATGTATTCCGCGTAGCGAATCAGGCTGTTATGAAGGCAGACCAATACGCCTATCGAGACCGTCGCCAGCGAAAGCGGCAGTTCCGGACGCTCTGGATCGTCCGCATCAATGCTGCGGCACGCATCCATGATCTCAGTTATAGCCGGCTCATCGATGGTTTGGGCCGGGCAAATATCTCACTCGACCGTAAAGTACTTGCTGATATGGCCGTGCATGACCAGGTGGCTTTTGCTGCGCTGGCAGAGAGGGCTAAAGTCGCACTCGCCGCTTGACCCCGAATTACAACGGAACACGCCTGACAGCGAGGCGTAGAATCAGGGAAAGGTAATACCACCTTTCCCTTTTTTTATTTCAATACAAGGGTTTCGATGAACGCCAGCCCCATCGCCGAATTGGATCTCCTGCTCGGTAGCGCCCTGTCAGAGATTTCTGCTGCCCCTAACTCGGTAGCGATCGAACAGCTCAGGGTCGCTTTGCTCGGCCGGCAGGGAACGGTGACCGCACAGCTGAAACTGATCGGCGCGCAACCTCCGGAGTTGCGCAGGGAATTTGGCGCCGCCGTGAACCGCGTTCGCGACCAACTGACTGACGCTCTCCTAGAAAGGTCGGCGGAGATCAAAGAAGAAGAGCACCAAGCCCAGATTGCTGCCCAGAAGATTGACGTTACGCTTCCCGGGCGGGGTCGGCATGAAGGTTCACTGCATCCTGTCAGTCGGACGTTGAGGAGAATTGAGCAAATCTTTACTCGTGCTGGGTTCGATGTCGCTCACGGCCCGGAAATCGAGGATGACTTTCACAACTTCGAGGCACTTAACATACCGAAGAACCATCCGGCTCGAGCCATGCATGACACTTTTTATGTGTCTGATGAAACCGTGCTGCGAACGCACACGTCACCGGTGCAGATACGATACCTAGAAACCCATACGCCTCCAGTGGCGGTGATCGCTCCAGGCAGGGTGTATCGCTGCGACTCTGATGTTACGCACACACCCATGTTCCATCAGGTGGAGGGGCTTGCAGTCGATTCGGATATTTCCTTTGCCGATCTAAAGGGCGTCTTGATCTTTTTCCTGGAAGAATTTTTCGAACGCGAATTACCGGTACGCTTTCGACCGTCGTTTTTTCCCTTTACCGAACCTTCGGCAGAGGTCGATATGGGCTGTGTGTTTTGTGAAAGCGAGGGCTGCCGCATCTGCGGGCACAGCGGCTGGATTGAGGTGCTGGGCTGCGGAATGGTCCACACGGAAGTTTTTCGGCAAGTAGGTATCGATAACGAATTGTTCACAGGCTATGCTTTCGGTCTAGGTATTGAGCGCCTGGCAATGCTGCGTTATGGGGTTGATGACCTCCGACTCTTTTTTGAAAACGAAGTCTCATTTTTGAAACAGTTCGCCTGAGTCCGATATGATTATCAGTGAAAACTGGCTTCGTGAATGGGTCGATTTTGATCCCGCCTTCGATTCTCTACCGGCGATTCTGACGGGGGCTGGTCTCGAGACAGGCATTATTGAGGAAGTTGCGCCGCTGCCTGAGTCAATAGTGGCGGGACATGTTCGGGAGATTGCTCCGCATCCGGAAGCAGATAGTCTGACTATCTGTCAGGTTGATGCTGGTGACCGGAAAACCCATCAGGTGATCTGCGGTGCGTCAAACGTCTCAAAGGGTGTTGTCGCACCATTTGCCCGAATCCGAACGCGTCTTCCGTCAGGCCTGAAAATCGATAAAGCTGTGATCCGGGGGCAAGCATCGGCAGGGATGTTGTGTTCTGCAGCTGAACTGGGGCTTGAAGAGCAATCCAGCGGGCTTTTGCTACTTGATTCAGAGCTTCGACCTGGAGACCCCTTAAACCCCCATCTACAACTTCCAGACCGACTCCTGGAAGTCGAGTTAACGCCGAACCGTGGCGATTGCCTGAGCATACTCGGGATTGCACGAGAAGTCGCGGCGTTAACCGGGGGTTCGCTTTTGGAGCCAAAACTTCCTCGCGTCCGCCCGATCGGCTCTGAACCAAGGCTAGTTACGCTCGATGGTAACGGCGGATGCGCACGCTATGTCGGCCGGACGATCACGGAGGTGCGGCCAGGAGCCCGTACCCCCGACCTCCTACGGGAGCGACTCAGGAGAGTAGGCTCGCGAAGCATCGATGCGCTGGTCGATATCACCAACTACGTGATGCTTGAGATCGGGCAGCCTATGCACGCTTTCGACAGTGATAGGCTTAAAGGAGATATTTGTGTTCGTTCGGCGATACCTCGAGAGCGGATAAAACTACTTGATGGCGAACAGGTAACCTTGGACGCTGACGCCTTACTGATTACAGATCGCTCTGGCGCAGTTGCGCTGGCCGGTATCAAAGGCGGTGCGAGCACCATGATCCATGCGCGGACTCGGGCAATATTTCTCGAGGCGGCCTGCTTTGATCCAAACGGGATAGCACAGACCGCGCGGCGGCATAACCTGAACACGGACGCCTCCCATCGTTTCGAAAGAGGTGTCGACTTTCAATTGCCAGCAAAGGCAATCGAACGCGCGAGTGCCCTGGTGCTTCGGATCTGTGGCGGTAGTTGCCGACCCCGAGTCGAATCCGCGGCGCCGCGACTTCTGCCGAAAAGAAGATGGGTAACGTTGCGTGCATCTCGGTTACAACGGATACTTGGAGTTAAGGTCCCGACGGCGCAGGTATCCGCGGTTTTCACAGCGCTTGGGATGAACTGTCAGCGAATCCAGGGCGGTTGGCGGGTAAAAGCCCCAAGTCACCGCTACGACATCGAGGCGGAACATGACTTGGTCGAAGAAGTTGCCCGGGTCGTAGGCTACGATAGATTTCCCGTGAATCGACCTAAGGTGGCGGCCAGTCGGCGGCTTTCGCCAGAGGCGCTCGTCCCTCTAGACCGAGCGAAAGATTTTTTAGTCGACAGAGGGTATCGAGAGGCGATTACCTACAGTTTCGTTTCGGCTGATCTGCAAAAACATGTTCGCGGACGACAATCAGTGGTGAAACTCAAGAATCCGATCTCCGTCCACATGGCGGAGATGAGGGTGTCCCTGCTTCCGGGCCTTCTGGGAGCACTGGCCTACAATACGCGTCGACAGGTCCGTGACATTCGCCTTTTTGAGGCCGGACATGTTTATTTAAAAAGGGGTAAGGTGATCCGGGAGAATCAATGGCTCGGCGGCGTAGTGACGGGCTCTGCTAACGGGACCCGTTGGGACCAGGACTCTCCCGCCGTGGATTTTTTCGACATTAAGGGCGACGTCGAAGATCTTGCCCGAGCTTCACAACACACTCAAGATCTGAGCTATACGGCGGGCACACACCCTGCCTATCAGGCGGGTCAATACGCTGACATTAGCGCTAAAGGGCGAACGGTTGGTCGGATTGGTCGTATTTCCAGTGTTTTACTTACTGAGCTCGATATCGCGGGACCTGTGTTTGCGTTTGAGCTGGATTGGAAATTGCTTCAACAAGGGCAAATGCCCACGTATTCTGCGACATCGCGTTATCCTGCCGTGAACCGCGATATTTCACTGGTTATTCCGAAGGATACCCCCGCCGTTGCCGTCCGAACCTGTATCGAAACCTCGGCTCAGACGTTGATGGTTGCCCTAGAACTGATTGATCTCTATGAAGCGCCTGAAGTTGGGCATCAAAAAAAATCGCTGACATACCGCTTGACGTTACAGTCGAATTACCGCAATCTTACAGATGATGAGGTGGATCGCCTTATCGAGGTTGTGCTAGAAGATATTAGAGAAGACATAGGAGGGGAACTCCGTTCTTCTTAGGAGAGACCGCTGGAACACCACCGGTCGTGCCTGCTAAGGGACCTTTGGGCCGTTGACGTAAAAAAATGAATAACACAATTACCAAAGCCGACCTAGCCAATACACTTTTTGACGAGCTTGGCCTTAATAAACGGGAGGCGAAAGAGTTGGTAGAACTTTTCTTTGAAAAAATTCGCCAATCGCTAGAAGCTGGAGAGAGTGTCAAGTTATCGGGCTTTGGTGGATTTTCTATCCGGGAAAAAAACAGTCGGCCTGGACGAAATCCGAAGACCGGTGAGGCCGTCCCAGTTTGCGCACGAAGGGTCGTGACCTATCGCGCCAGTCAGAAGGTCAAAGACCAAGTGGGTGCCAACACGGATCGCATTGATGCGACGGTCGGCGAGGGAAGGTCATCGTGACCATGCTCGACCCAGGTGCCGAGGATCTACCGCCTATTCCAGGAAAACGATACTTCACCATCGGTGAGGTTGGCCAGTTATGTGCAGTAAAGCCGCACGTACTTCGGTACTGGGAGCAAGAGTTTCCTCAACTCCAGCCAGTTAAACGTCGTGGAAACCGCAGATATTACCAACGTCACGAAGTAGAGCTGATTCGCACGATTCGTAAACTCCTCTACATAGAGGGCTATACAATCAGTGGCGCCTCCAATCAACTTAACGTGAACAGTTCCGACAAGGATGGACCCTCGGAGCATCTTCTCACCAGCGCGCTTGTTGACGAGCTGGAGCAGATCTCACAGCTCCTCAAGGCCTAGTGCTTTACAATTAACAACTTTCGGGGCGTAGCGCAGCCTGGTAGCGCACCGCAATGGGGTTGCGGTGGTCGGAGGTTCAAATCCTCTCGCCCCGACCATTCTTTATAGTCTGCACGGATCACAGACAATGGGGCGCGCCAATTCCCGGAAAGAAGATCGCTTTTTCTTCTACGGTGGCGCCCCTTGGATTCATCATGAGCAGGCTTGACAGCATGATCCGACGCGAGGCACAAAAAACCTGTCTCGAGTCTGCCATCGGTCGCGTGGCAACCTTTCCAGGCCCGTATTTGGAATTAGGACTTGGAAACGGCCGAACGTTCGATCACCTCCGACAGACTGCACCAGATCGTGACATTTTCGTCTTCGAGCGCAAACCAGCTGCACACCTCGACTGTACGCCAGATCCAGAATTTCTGATCGAAGGAGACTTTACGGAAACGCTCAGACCCGCCCTGGAGCTAATTAAGTCCAAGGCAGTCCTGGCACATTGCGATATTGGCACGGGCATAAAAGTAGCGGATGAGGAGTTGGCACGCGAAATCTCACGAGATCTTGACGCCCTCCTAGCCGTTGGTGCCGTTATTCTCTCTGACCAGCCCTTTAAAAAGACCAATTGGAGGCCGCTTTCATTGCCGAGAAACGTCGACTCGGGACGTTATTTTATGTACGCGAAGACCGCATGAGTATTGTGATAAACCTATGAACTCAAGTACCTCTATCTTCGATTTTCAGCGGCCGATGAAGTTCCATTTTGAGTTGACAGACAAATGTAATGCCGCCTGTCCTATGTGCGGCCGTACCCAGGAGGGGAACCGGTGCCTCCCTGACATGTCGAAGGTCAGGAATATCGAACTGGATCTTGAGCTCATCAAACGGAACTTCACTCCAGCCATTTGCGCAAAGATCAGCGAGATTGATCTTTGCGGGGGCCTTGGCGATCCACCTGCTGCTCGTGAGTGTCTCGAGATCTGCGACTATTTCATCGGGTTTGATATCAAAATTATTCTTTCTTCGAACGGAGGGCTTCGCAGCGCTGACTGGTGGCGAGAACTCGGGGAACACTTCAACGGGACGGAGTCCGTTGTGGAGTTTCATATCGACGGGCTCGAGGACACAAATCACTTATACCGCGTAAATACCCGGTTCGAAAAAATTATGCGGAACGCCGAGGTCTACCTAGGTACCGGGGCGATAGCGGAATGGCATTTCATTCCTTTTGAGCATAACCAGCACCAGATTACAGAGGCATTGGAACGCAGTCGGGAGATGGGGTTCTCGAACTTTAGAGTGATCGATACGATTCGGTTCGGCAAGGAGAATCGATTCTCTTACCAACTGCGCGACGGCACGCTACGTGACCTTCATCCTGCCGATCCGGCCTATACCGATATGGTAGGTTCCGGCGGCGAGATCTCTACCGATGCGGTTCACGCCTCCGTCGCAGGGGCCGGCAACTCCGTCCAGTGTAAATCTGGGGTTCAAAACCGACCTTATATTGTGGCCACGGGCGCAGTCTCTGCTTGTTGCTGGATCGAGGGCTCTGACGACGAACGGCGAATGTATTCAAGGGCCGGAGTCTCCCACTCAACAGAACACAATATCCGCAACCGCCTCCTGGAAGAGATCCTGCTGGAAGAGCCTTATAGAACTATTTATCCTGAGGCCTGGGAGGCCGGCAGCAATCCTGTGTGCATCCGCAAATGCGCCAAGATGCAACGAAGCAGACGAAGAGCGTTATGAATCAATATCGAGTAGGCATCTGCATGGTTATCCGGCATGCCATTGTCATTCTCACAATTTGCCTGGGACCGGCGGCAATGGCACAGTTGATTATCGGCGAGGCAGTTCCAACAGTCGTCCTGAATGAAGAAAATGGCGGATTGGTGGGGGGCGGGCCGTGGAGCAACGCCTCACTTAACGGCAAGGTGAATATTCTCATGTACGTCGACCCTGACAAGGTGAAGGTTAACGCACACGTTGAGGATGCCCTCGCGGCGGAGAGCTTCGATCGCGACAAAGTGGCTTCGGTGGCAGTTATTAACATGGCCGCGACCTGGAAACCCAATTTCGCTATCGATATGCTGCTGCAAAAGAAGCAGGAAAAATACCCAGACACGTTGTACGTACGGGACCTTCGGCGAGTTCTGGTTGACGCTTGGGGCCTGGTAGATAACGGCTATCATGTTCTCGTCGTTGGCCGCAACGGAGAGGTGCTTTCCTCAGCTGCGAATGCGTTATCGGAAACCCAGGTGGCGCAATTAATTTCAACGATCAATCGGCACTCCAATCCCGAATAACCGATACGGATAGCCGGAACATTTACAAAAGATCGGAGAGGATAGAAAAAGCGTGCGAATAAACAGGGTTCTGGAAAAGAGCTCGGGTCTTCAGTCGGTTATCGACCAGGATCTCGGATTTGGAAACGTTTTCTCCGACCATATGCTGGTCCGAGAGTGGGCGGACAATGCTTGGGGGGACGCAACCATCAGGCGCCGTGCTGCTCTGGAAGTCGAGCCGACCGCTCTCGGAATTCAATATGGGCAAAGCGTTTTTGAGGGCTTGAAGGCCTATCGAGGTACCCATGATGAGGTCGCCCGATTATTCCGGCCGGATCGCAATGCTGCTAGGCTCGAAGCATCCTGTCTGCGGCTGTGCATCCCTCGCCTGCCTGCCAAAGAGTTTATCGATTGTATTACCGAGATTGTCTCGGTTGAATCCAGTTGGATCCCCAGGTACCGAGGCCACGCGCTTTATCTCCGACCTCTGGTGTTTGCCAACGAGGGTCACCTGGCAGTTCGTCCGTCGAGCCGATATCTGTTCGTGATCACGGCGGCTCCTGTCGCTCCTTACTTTTCCTCAAGCACTCCTGGACTCCGCCTTAAAGCAGAAGGGCGGTTTACTCGGGCAGCGATGGGCGGTACCGGGGCCGCAAAGACGTCAGGGAACTACGCGCCCACGTTGCAGCCTATGGCAGCCGCGTCTCAGGATGGCTTTGATCAAATTCTCTGGCTCGACGCCCAGGAGCATGCGTTCGCCGAAGAAGCCGGCCAGATGAATGTTTTTTTTCGTATAGGCGATGAAGTCGTCACACCTGAGCTATCGGGCACCATTCTCCCTGGCATTACCCGTGAGAGCGTAATCACATTGTTGGAGACCTGGGGTATTAAGACACGATCCCGTCGAGTCTCAATGCGGGAGTTGGCGGACGCGTCGCGTTCTGGGGAACTTTTAGAAATTTTCGGCGCTGGAACCGCTGCGGTCGTGGCCCCCGTCACCTCGATTAGGCATCTCGACGAGGAGATCTCCGTGGCGCCTCAGGCTGAAGAGTCCCTCGCGGAACGCCTCCGTGAGACGTTGCTTGGGATTCAACACGGTGAAATCGACGACCCCTACGACTGGGTCGTGCCGGTATTGTAGGGCCTCAGGAAATGATGATCCGGATCTTCGCGAGTGTCTTTGCTAGTGCGCTCCTCACCTTTACGAGCCTCCCGCAATCGCGCGCTTCGAATTCAGCCGATCTGGGTTTTGAGTTATCGAGACAACTGTGCTCGCGCTGTCATGTGATCGGAGAATACAACCGCATGGGAGGAATAGGGAATTCCCCCTCCTTTACATGGATGGTTAAAAGCTCTGATTGGCGCGAACGCTTCCTGACCTTTTACTCGCGACGGCCTCATCCTGTATTCACACGTGTCCCTGGATATGCCCTGTGGTCGGATGTCCCACCCTATTACCCGCCATTTGAGATCACGCGCGATGAAATTGATTTGATTGTTGCCTATGTTGAAACGCTTCGTACCTCTCAGTAGCACGTTGATCTCCTCTGGCGTGAATAGCAATACCCATGATTGAAGGACTTTTCTTAGTAGTCCTGCTGGGTCTTTCGGCTTTCTTTTCCGGATCCGAGACTGCCCTGATCGCGCTGTCTCGGGGACGGGCCGATGCACTCGCAGGGGCAGGCCGCCCCGGCGCCCGGTCATTGCAGCAACTCAAAGAGAATCCATCGCGAATGCTGGTAGCAATTCTAATCGGGAACAATCTGGTGAACATCAGCGCTTCCGCATTGGCTACCGTCCTCGCAACGCGTGCATTTGGGAGCATCGGACCTGGCATTGCTGTGGGCGGCCTCACTGTTGTGATTCTGATATTTGGCGAGATTACCCCCAAGAGTCTCGCGACCCGATATTCCGAGAGAATTTCCCTGGCGGTTGCACCCGTAATCCTCGCGCTTGTGCACATTACGGCGCCGGTAAGTCGCGTGTTCGAATATTTCATACGGAACACCGCGAGTCCCGGGGCAGGGGAAGATCCCACCGTTACGGAGTCAGAATTGATCAGTATGGCGGGGGATGGCGAAGAAGAAGGAACCATCGAGGAGAGCGAAAAGCGACTGATCGAAAGAGCCTTCGCGTTCACGGATTTAACGGCAGCAGATGTCATGACACCGCGCCATAAAGTCTTTGGGCTGACGTACCATCTTACGCTCGCTGCAGCCGTCGAAAAACTTGCTGATGCGCCATTCAGTCGAATCCCTTTGCACGGCAAAGATCCCGACGAAATCATCGGCGTGGTGCATGTTCGTGAATTGCTTTCAGCTGCTCTAAGTGGAACGTTGGAGCGACACATCCAAGAGTTCTCCCGGGCCCCTTACTTCATCCCCGAAGGCCAATCCCTGAACGATACCATTGCTGCGCTACGCCAGGAGCGGAATCAGCTGGCGATTGTGGTCGATGAACACGGAATCATGGAGGGTGTCGTGACGCTTGAGGACCTGATGGAGGAACTAGTCGGGGAAATCTACGACGAAAGCGACTTAACCCCCAATGAGTTTACGGTCCACAGTCCGGACCGGGTAACGATCGAGGGCGCTTCCGAACTCCGTATCCTGTCCGAGCATTTCGATTTAAGCCTGTCTGGTAAGCCGACCGACTCAGTGAGTCGCTGGATTCTGGCGCATGCGCAGCGAATACCGGAAAGTGGCGAAGAGTTCGCACTTGACGGGTTAAGGCTAACCGTTGTGAGAGCTACACCCCGCCGAATTCAGGAAGTGTTGGTCTGGCGTAACCCGGTTGGGGGTAGTCAGATGGCGCTCGATTATGCCGACTAGCCTGATTCATTGTGCGGTATCACGCTCTCTGGCTCAGGCTCGGTAGAGAATTCTCACCACACTGAGCGGTGTTTCTGTTATTAGTTGCTCCGACAGCGCTTGGCTTTCTTCTTCAAGAAAGCCGCGCGATTCCGAAGCGGGGAGCGGAAAGGTAAGTTCGCCTGTTATGCTGCCCCCGACATAATGCAGCACCAGATCAAAGTCCTCTATGCCTGTCCGTTCGTCTGGCTTCTTTGCATCAATCAAACACTCGCGGACCGCGCGTTCAATCTCAGGGCGGAGCGGGAGATCTTGCGAATTCGGGATCATCAGATCGTCCTCAGGGTCAATATGGACCACAACATCAGTAAGGCGTTTAAATTTACGCCCCAGACGATCCATCACACGATCACCAATGCTATGCCCCTCCGAGACACTGATTAGTGGGTCTACATGGATATGCATATCCGCGAGAAGTTGAGACCCCATGCGTCGGGTACGCAGTTCATGAACTCCAATGACGCCGGGAACCTCCAGGATAGTGTGGCGCATTAAGGCAAGAGTGCTCTGATCAAGCCCTGTATCGATCAACTCATCAACGGCCTCCCGCCCAATCTTGAATGCCGCATACAAAATGATCAGACCCACCCCAACCGCTCCTACCGCATCGGCCCACGGAAATCCAACCATCACACCCACAACGCCGACAATCACGATTATTGAGGAGAGCGCATCGGTGCGACTATGCCACGCGTTTGCGCGTAACAAACTCGAATTTAAGGCTTTGGCCGTTTTGTTGGTGTACTGATATACGGCCTCTTTCGCGATCACGGAGACGGTAGCAATCAGTACCGCCATCCATCCAGGGGAGAGCAGGTATGCATCACCTTTTATGCGCGTTACCGCATCCCATGCAATGCTCAATGCGACCACAGCTAACGAAAAGGCCAGGATCGCGGTTGCGATAGCCTGAATACGGCCATGGCCGTAGGGGTGTTCTGAGTCCGCCTCATGACTGGCATGTCGGGCAGCGACGATTACAAGCAAGTCTGTCACCAGATCAGATATCGAGTGAATTCCATCCGCAATCAGGGCCTGGGATTGCGAAGCGAAACCACCAACAAGTTTCCCAACCGCCAGGATCACGTCCACAAGTCCACCCACCAGCGTGACCTTTCTAATGACCCGGTAATCCGCGGCGAGGGTGGAAGGAGTGTCCATTCAGGTGAGTCTATCAGTCGACCGTTTCACAGGGAGTTTCACTGCCCATTGAGTTTTCGGGATTATAGGAATGGGCGAGCTCAGGACTTTCTGAGATAATCCGGGTTCTTCCCGCAGTTATCTCCACTTTGGTGGAATCCTTTGGTATGCGCATTCTGATTAGCAACGATGACGGTTACCTGGCGTCAGGCCTTACCGCACTTCATGGGGCCATTGCCCCCGCTGCAGAGTCGTTCGTTATCGCTCCTGACCGAAACCGAAGTGGGGCGAGCAACTCGCTGACGCTCACCCGACCGCTCAGGGTCCATACTGCTCCGAATGGCTTTCTTTATTTAGATGGGACTCCTACGGATTGCGTTCATGTCGGATTGACGGGCCTCATGGATCCCGAGCCTGATATGGTGATCGCCGGAATCAACCATGGCGCAAACCTGGGCGACGATGTGATCTACTCGGGAACAGTTGCGGCTGCCATGGAGGGCAGGTTTCTCGGGTTCCCGGCCGTCGCTGTCTCTTTGGTGGGGTCAAATCCTCATCATTTTGAATCCGCGGCTCAGGTTGCTCTTCTGCTGCTCCAGCGCGTCCAACGAACGCCGCTTCCACCCGACAGTATTATTAACGTCAACGTCCCGGACCTGCCAATCGAAGAAATTAAAGGGTTTCAGGCTACAAGGCTCGGGTGCCGGCATAAGTCTGAACCCGTAGTCCGTACCAAGGACCCTAATGGCAGAGATATTTTCTGGGTGGGATCAGCCGGTGAGGAGCAAGACTGCGGCGAAGGGACTGATTTCTTTGCTGTCCGCGAGGGATTTGTCTCCGTTACCCCCTTGCAGATCGACCTCACAAGGCATAGCCAAACTGATCAGATTCATCAGTGGCTAGAGGCATGACGCAAACGACACCCGGCCAAGACAACCGGTTTGGGGGTTTTGTTTCCGCGCGGGCCCGCGCACGCCTCGTGGAGGGGCTCCGCGACAAAGACATCAAACACGAGGCCGTCCTTAACGCGCTCTCAAGCATTCCCCGGCACGAATTTCTCGAAGAGGCCTTGAAGGGCAGGGCATATGAAGATACCGCCTTACCTATTGGCTATCAACAGACAATTTCCCAACCCTATATTGTGGCTCTGATGACTGAACTTCTTCTGGCCGGACGTCGGCGGATAAAACGGGTTCTTGAGATAGGAACCGGATCAGGATTTCAAACAGCGGTGCTGGCGCATGTCTGTGACCGGGTGTTCTCAATCGAGCGGGTGGGGGTGTTGGCGGAACGTGCCCGGCAACATCTCCAGCGACTGGATGTTCAAAATGTCTCTTTGCGTCATGGCGACGGGACAAATGGTTGGGCAACCAAGGGACCATTCGACGGTATTATGTTGACAGCGGCTCCTGAAAAAGTTTCCGAAACACTGTTCACGCAGCTCGCGGAAGGGGGTGTCTTAGTTGCGCCTGAAGGCACACGGCATCAGCAGCGACTTCTCTACTGGATCAAGAGGGACCGCGCCGTCCTTCGGCACAAATCCGTTGAGGTTGTTTTTGTGCCAATGCGACCGGGGCATGTGCAATGAAGATTTTCTCACGGCTTTACGAACTCGTCCTGACCTGGGCGGCTCATCCACGTGCGACTCGATATCTCGCCGCTTTATCCTTCGCGGAGTCCTCATTCTTTCCTATTCCCCCTGACGTCATGTTGGCACCAATGGTGCTCGCGCAAAGGCAACGTGCCTGGATGCTGGCAGCCATTACTACTTTGTGGTCGGTTCTGGGGGGCATAGCGGGGTACCTCATCGGCATGTTCTTGTTTAACGTGGTTGCAACACCAGTCATAAATTTCTACGAAGCGGAAGCTGCGTTCGAAGTTGTACGAGCGAAATTCCAGGCGCACGGTGTCTGGATCGTGTTCCTTGCAGGCTTTACTCCAATTCCCTATAAATTGTTCACGATCAGCGCCGGGCTTGCGTCAATGAGTCTCCTGCCTTTTGTAGCGGCATCTCTGGGGGGCCGCGGCGCCCGCTTTTTCCTAGTGGCGGGACTAATTTACGCAGGGGGCGAACGGTTTGAATCCCAGCTGCGCCGCTATGCCGATGC
>MDTB01008259.1_pt1 | contig 15711 bp, 14 predicted proteins | sample 811161 | NCBI WGS metagenome assembly MDTB01 (sample SAMN05326650, study PRJNA326480) | marine metagenome | isolation source: seawater | place: Mediterranean Sea | collected 2009 | reverse complement strand
TTAAAGTTCCGCCCTTTGGTAAAACATTTCCTTGATCATCGATCTCCTCAGCATTGACCCTCATTTGGACAGCTGATCCTTTAATTTCAGGAGCATCACTAAGTGATAATTCATCGAGTGAGGCTCCCTCGGCCACCCGAACTTGTAGACACACTAGATCTTGCCCTGTGATTACCTCAGTTACGGTGTGCTCTACTTGAAGTCTCGCATTAGCCTCCATAAAATAGTGCGAATTATCTTCTGTATTAATTAAAAATTCGAAGGTACCAAGACCTTTGTAATTAACTGAATGTGCCATTTTTTCTGCGCAATGGAGCAATTTATCTCTTAATTGGCTATGCAAAGAGGGAGCTGGGGCAAATTCAATAATTTTCTGATGTCTTCTTTGCAAACTGCAATCGCGTTCCCACAAATGGGTTATGCCGCCTTTACCATCTCCAATAATTTGGACTTCAATGTGCCTCGCATTTTTTAAAAACTGCTCCGCGTATAGCCGATTGTCTCCAAATGCATTCTCGGCCTCTGCTCTAGCTTGTTCGAAAAGTTGCTTGCATTCGCTTGAATTTTCAACAACCCGTATCCCTCTTCCGCCACCTCCGCCTGCAGCTTTTACAATTACCCTGAGATTAGGGTTCTTATCAACAAAACCCTCCAAAGACTTGTGATTTTCTAACTCCTCTGAGATCCCTAAAACGGGTATATCTAATTCTTCCGCATGCTTGAGGGCTGAAATTTTGTCACCAAAAAGCTTGAGCTGGTTCTCGGTAGGTCCAATAAAAATTAAGCCCGCTGAATTAACCTTTGAAGCAAACTGATGATTTTCCGACAAAAATCCGTAACCTGGATGAATTGCGTCACATTTATTAGCCAAAGCGATTTTAATCAAATTTGCCATATCAAGATAAGCATTTGGTCCTGTCGCACCCAGAGAAATAGACTCGTTTACATGGCTAAGATGAAGCGCATGGCTATCGTCCTCACTAAATATGCCAATTGTAGAGATACCTAATTCCTTAGCACTTCTATGAATTCTAAGAGCGATCTCACCCCGGTTAGCTATCAAAAGACGATTTATGCGCACTTTTTCCTCCAAAAATCGTTGGTCTACATATCAAATAATGAGCTATTCTTAGCTTGTTTTAATTTTTTTGGGACCAAAATGACAAAAAATATCCAAATCACTATACCGGAACTACCAAGCGGAAAGCTAACAGAATCACATTTCAAGTTGATCGAAGGTGAAATTCCGTCTCCTCAAAAAAATCAAGTTTTATTAAAAAACATAATGTTATCGATCGATGCAGCGAACAGGGCATGGATGCAGGGAGCAACCTATCGACAAGCAATAGAGCCTGGAGATGTGATGCATGGCTACGGGATATGCAGTGTAGTTGATCCTAATGGGTCCCACTTTAAAAAAGGAGATTTTGTTTTCGCTGAAATAGGATGGCAAACATACGGAGTAATCAGTGCTACTGAAATTACGGCTTGTCCTGACCATAAGCCTTTAAGTCATCTGTTATCGGTTTTGGGAATTGCCGGAAAAACAGCGCACCACGGACTCGTTCAGATTGGAAAAATCAAAGAAGGAGAAACCTTGCTCGTTTCAGGAGCAGCTGGCTCAGTGGGTAATCTTGTTGGTCAAATAGGCAAGCTAAAAGGGGCAAAGGTCATTGGAATTGCTGGAGGACAGGAGAAATGCGACTGGCTGGTTAATGAAGTCGGTTTCGATGCGTGCCTTGACTATAAAGCAGGAAAACTGGGCAAGGCAATTGCCCAAACCTGCGATAAAGGGGTAGACGTCTACTTTGATAATGTCGGAGGGAATATTCTTCAGTCAGCATTATTTAATATGAATCAACGTGGCCGAATTGTTTGCTGTGGAGCAGTTTCCCTTTACGACGGTCAATCCCTTGCTGGACCGGTTGGCATTCCTGGTCTAATTGTAGTTAAAAGATTAAAAATGGAAGGGTTCATCGTTTTTGATTTCCCTGAAAAGGACGTGGAAGCTGAGAATGAAATTAAAACTTGGATTGAGCGTGGTGAACTAAAAATTTACGAAGACATTATTACTGGACTATCAGAAGCTCCCAAGGCGCTTGTTGGACTCCTAAATGGGGAAAATCGTGGAAAACGAATGGTAGAGGTAACTTGAATATAAAAACTTAAAGTAAATTATACATAAAAGTAAAAAAATATTTTTAACAGAATTTTATCAACGTTTGTTAAACTAATTTAATAGTTTTTAAATTACTTACCAATACATTTTCTCTTTTAATCGGATAGTATTGGAATATGTTGTTGCTATGCAAAAGTACAGACATCCTTCACACAATACCGTTTGATGATTACTTCAAAATATGAGGTTGTTCTAAAAAAAAGTTGCGTCAATCATTATAGTAGCGACTATTAGAAAACAGATGATAAGACAAATTACGCTTGAAGCGTCGTGGAAAAAAGAGCTAATGGTCGAGCTTGGTAAAGACTACATGAAGTCTCTTTTTGAGTATTTACGTGCCGAAAAAAAAATAAATAAAATTATTTATCCACGATCTCGAGACATTTTCAGGGCCTTGGATTTGACACCGTTTGATAATGTACGTGCCGTTATTCTAGGACAAGATCCATATCACGGGGATAGCCAAGCTCATGGGTTAAGCTTCTCGGTTCAACACGGCACCCCAATTCCTCGGTCACTTAAGAATATTTTTAAAGAGCTGAAGTCTGATTTGGGAATGACTGAACCAAGCCACGGTAACCTTGAAAATTGGAGTAGACAAGGTGTTCTTTTGCTGAACTCAATTTTGACAGTAGAACAGGGAAAGCCGGCCTCACACAGCAAAAAAGGATGGGAGAGGTTCACCGATGAAGTCGTTAGAAAACTAAACTCACGTAAACAAAATATTGTCTACATTCTTTGGGGCAAGAAAGCACAGGAAAAGTGCAAATTTCTTGATACCCAACAAAACTGTGTAATATCCAGTCCACACCCCTCCCCCTTCTCTGCAAGAACCGGTTTCTTTGGCTCTCAGCCGTTTTCAAAGACAAATCAATATCTTAAAAAACATAAAATAAGGCAAATAGACTGGGCAGTGTGAGAATGGAGAGACGCGAAAATTTATCTGTTACAGAGGATAGTCGAGTTATTTAACCGCCTCGTTTTCACAAATTCCTTGGATGTTTGAGGATTAGAACATTATTACTCACTTATTTCTCCCTCTGCATCCAAATTCTATAATCATAGTCATCATCTGGATGAGGGGTCACTGCCTTGATCTCCCAACCCTCGTCACTGTGGTCCTTGACGTGGTCCATTGAGGTCCCTTCCAAAACATAGAGGACGGTAAATTCAAAGCTTTTACCCATAATTTTTTACCCGAGTCATGTGATTAAAGTATTCTACCAAACAACCTTCACTGAATACATTACCAAATACATCCTATAAATTAATCGAAACAACTGGAGGTGATGAAGCGATTTGATAGTCTTAGGCTCATCTTCGCCGACCGAAGCCATGGCCTTTCTTCTTTGAGCCTGAATACCCCAAAAGCATCCTGTCTTGTTTATTCAGTCAATTTCTCATGGATTGGAAGGTAGCGAGCTAATAAATTATATGTATTCAAGACCTAGAATTTAGCCATCTCATCAAGAGATAGCATAGGCTGCTTCACTGCAAATGCTTCAGACTTCAGGTAATTTTCGCTATGAGAAATTGGTGTAGGAAGTATCCCCCGCCTAATAAACTAATCCCGACTGTTAAAGTTGGCCAAAAACCGTACCGCGTGACTACTGGAAGAAAAAATGGAAGGAAGAAAACGTACGAAATAGGCACGCCGATAAAAATACTTTTTGCAAAAAGGATGCTGTTTTCATCATCTCCGTGCTGTATTTGTCCAAAAACGAGAGCGATTATACTAACCAACGGCAATGCGATGATAAAACCCGCAACCTCTGGCTTATTTTCAGCCAGCCAGCTCGCAGAAACAAGGATAGAAGAGGCAATTATCGCCTTTGTCAACAATGAAAACTCCATACTAATTCCCCCTTAGTCTTAAATGAAAAAAAACTGTGAAGCTAAATTTTCACCCAGATCGCCGTGCAAGGCTACGCAACGTAACCGTGGTGAGGAAGAACTCCGAATAACAAACCCGCTGGTTTTCAACAGTCCTAACGCTCTGTTTGAGTTAACAGAGCTGTAGCTGCAAAAAAAGTTCCGCCACGCAAATAGAAATACATTTGGAAAAATATATTCCAATAAAGTGCTTATTGGACTCCTAAATAAGGAAAATTGCGGAGAACGAATGTCAGAGGCAAATGAAACACGGAATATATAAACTTAAAGAAAATCAATCTATATAAAATTAATTAAAACATGGCTTTATATTTGTTAACTAATCCCATCTAATATTTTACTTGAAGTTGTATTCTTGAAAAATTTTTTCGTGTAACGGCCAGTAAACTTCGACTTGCCAATGAGTATATAAATTGAAAATATTATTAATATTTCGATCGCCAATAATTTCGTTTACATTATTAAAACTTTCCGTGGCAGCATAATCATTCTTTAATTTATGGTGAGCCAAACCTTGAAGCATGTGCCACCAGACCCAATTAGGCTGCGACAACATCTGCACTACTTGCAAAGCCTTTTCATATTCTCCTTTGGCCCAGTAAACCCACCACAGTCCATAATTATCTCCGGCCTCTAAATTAGCTTTATCCAACGCAAATGCTTTTTGGAGGATTGGAACAGCTTTTTGCCATCGACATCCCCCAGTTGTGTATTTTCCGTATTTGGCATCTACATCCATAATCTGCTCAGTTGTACAAGTCCCCCCCCAAAGATGTTGATAACCAACCTGAGTCAACACTGAAGCATCATTCGGAGCGAGCTTAAGAGCCTTCTCCCCATCTTCAAACATCGCCTTCCATTTGTCACTGTGAAAAGCTGCTTCAGCCCTCTGAGTAAAAGCATAGGCATTACCGGGATCTATTGCTATTGCACGATCAAGGGCCAAGAGTGCATCAGTCCTAAGGCTATCATTCTGCTTAAATCCAAAGGCGTGAGCTATGGTATAAAGCCACCCAAGACGGGCCCAAGCATCAGCGTATTTAGGGTCAGAGATTACCGCTTCCTTCAAGCAAGACATTGCTTGTTCGAAATCAGAAACACTCAGACTTTTCAGAAAAACCACCTTGGTGAAGGTAACGCATTCATAAGCGGAAAGATTATCTGTACCCTTTGATTGGTTACGGCTAATTAAATCCGAAGAGAGAACTGCCCCATTACCAACCAGTGTGTCCAGAACGTCTTCAACAACAGCATCTTGTATTTCAAAAATATTCTTTGCAGACTTATTTTTATCGTAGGTGTCAGTCCATATCGCCCCTAAACTTTTCGCATCTATTAATTTGACGGTCACTCTAAATTGCTCTGTTGAAGATCTCAAACTACCCGATAACAAGTAATCAGCACCTAACTCTTCAGACAGTGTTTTTAAATCCTCAGGAATATTACTTAAGCCAATAATGTTGAGCCCATAAGTTCCCCTTGTTAATCCTGTGGCTAATTCTTGAGACAATCCCATGGCGAAAGTTTCTTGATCAGCATCCCCTCCGACGTTTTCCAACGGAACTACGACCAAGGTATTAAGCTCGGAAGGTGTAGCAACCTTATCCACAGCCACTTGAGTCCCGTTGAAAACCCAAAAAGCGACACCACCTAAAATAATTGCTGCGGCGATAGCCCAGTTAATATTAAAACTAGTCCAAGAGGAATCAGTCTTCCTAGGTCTTTTTTTTGATCCGGCTATATTTTCATCCACAAAATAAACTCTAACGGGATCATCAATATTTTTTAAATTTTTAACACCTTGATCATTAAAAACAGCATCTACCTTTCCTTTTGCCATGGAATAAACCATCTCAGAGGCGCAAATACCGCCCTCAGGCGCAATCCCCTCCAGCCTTGCTGCAATGTTGACGCCCTCTCCAAACAGATTTTCACCCTCAATCATGATATCGCCCATATTGACACCCATACGAAATTCAAGATGTTCATTTTGAGCCACCTTGTAGTTACGCTCTTTGATTTTCTTCTGGATTTCAATAGCGGAATCGAGTGCATTAACGGGACTTGCAAATTCAATCATAAACGCGTCGCCAGCCGTGTTAAATATCCGCCCTTTTTGAGAGGAAACAACATCCTCTATAATTTTCCTACATTCCTTTAGATTCCTGAGTGTTACCTGTTCATCTTCACTCATTTTGGCAGAATAATCGACCACATCCATCGCCAAGATGGCTGCTAGCTTTCTTTCAGCTGATTCCATAGCTGATAATCTCCCTTAATTGATATCTAGATATGGCATACAAAGTAATTCATTCAAGTCCGTTTTCAATCAAAGTGGGCTTGTAAATCTCAAAGAAATTACTAGCATTGAAGAATTGATATTCTTTTTCCCAGTCGGACAGTTTGTTGGAACTAGCCTCAAACGCAGCATTAAAATGCGCATCCGCTTTATCTTTATTTCCCATTCCAGCGTGTGCAATACCCACTTTTAAATCCCACCAAAAAAACCCTGGTGCGGCAGTCCTTTCCATAGCCTGCAGAGCTGAAGAATACTCACCTCTTATTGTGTAATAATCATGCAAGGCATAATTCTCATAAGGAAAATTATTAGTGGTATCAAGTTTATACGCCTTTATGAGGTGCTGAAACGCCGTTTGCCATCCACACCGCCCCGAAGCGTATGTCTCCGGCTTTGCATCAAAGTCAGTTAATTCCTCAATGCTACAATCTCCCGCCCATAGCATGATCTGACCTACATTTCCTAGAACTTCCGAGTTGGCTGGGGCTAGCCTTACTGCTTTTTCCCCAGCCTCATACATTGCCTGCCAATCTTGCTGAAAGAATAAGATTTTTGCCTTGTGTGCGTAAGCCATACCAGATTCTGGGTCTAATCTTAGGGCGTTATCAGCCGCCTGTATGCCCTCATTAAGCGATTCTTTTGTAAAAGTTCCAAACAGCGAGTAACCCCAAGCTATTTCATGGGATAAGTAAGTCCATGCATCACTATACGAGGGGTCAGAAACCACCGCTGCCCTGAGGCACTCGAGCGCCTGGTTGTGAGTTTCTGGACTCCAGGTGTTATGGTGAACTTGAGTGACATATGTCACACACTCATATGCTGATAGATTGTCGGTTCCTTTTTTCTCAATTTCTTTGGCAATATCACGAGCAAGTATTGCACCGTTGCCCACTAGCTCATTAATTACCCCCTTCACTATTTCGTCTTGTAATTCGAAAATATTACTGGCCGTCATAGACTTATCATAGGTTTCAGTCCAAACTGTAGATAAGTTTGATGCATCCAACAAATTTACCGATAGCCTTATAGCATCTCCAGCTTGCCTGACATTCCCACTAATAATATAGCTAGCGCCCGTTTTATCTGTTATTTCCTCTAATTTTTCTGGACGTTTCCCAAGATTGATGACATTCATACTTTTGGCTGCTCGACTTAGTCCATTCGCGAGATCGCTCGATATACCATTCGCAAAGTTAATCGATGAATCGGTCCCTAGATTTTCCAGTGGTATCACAACCAGCGTGTTAAGCTCGGCAGGAGCTGAATTCTCTTCCCGTGGCACTTGCTGGTTATTAATGAGGGCAAACACAATTGCGCCTACCCCTATCGCGCCTGCAATTGCCCAATTTATATTGAATTTTGTATTTGCCCTTGACCTTTTTTTTGATTTTGATTTTTCTCCGGTCCCTTGTTCCACAAAAAAAGCTCTTACTGGTTCATCAATATTTTTAAGATTTTTTTGTCCTTGGTCAATAAAGTTGACGTCAACTTTACCTTTGGTCATTGAGTACACCATCTCAGATACACAAATACCCCCAACCGGCGCGACCCCCTCCAGCCTTGACGCAATGTTGACACCTTCACCAAACAGATTTTCACCCTCAATCATTATGTCGCCCATGTTGAGGCCCATCCGAAATTCCAGATGCTCGTTTTCGGCTAGTTGATTGTTGCGTTCTCTAATTTGTTTCTGGATTTTAATTGCTGAATCAACCGCAGTGACTGGACTCGCAAATTCAATCATAAAGGCATCGCCGGCCGTGTTAAAGACTCGCCCTTTTTGCGAGGACACAACATTCTCTATGATTTTCCTACATTCCTTTAAATTTCTTAGCGTTACCTGTTCATCTTGACTCATTTTGGCAGAATAATCGACCACATCCATTGCCAGGATGGCTGCTAACTTTCTTTCAGCTGATTCCATATAAAATAATTCCTTTAAAACATATACTTAATATTATAAAATAACAAGTTACTCGAAACCGTATTTTATGAGGATGGGCTCAAAACTTGGGTAATAAGTCTCAATGATGTTCCAAAACCCAAAATGGGTTTTTACATCGCTCAGTTTATTACTGCCGAGCCCAGCCTTAATTGACTCAAACCGTTCTTTGGCTTTTATTTCATTACCTAGGCCGTCATGAGATGTTCCAACATAAATATCCCACCAAAGAAATCCTGGAGCTGGTGTTAACTCCATAAAATATAGAGTTTTATCAAAATCTTGTTTCACGACATGGTGACAAGCTAAGGCATAATTTTCGTTTGGCCAAATATTTCCTGAATCAAGCTTATGTGCTTGAAAACCAGCCGCCAATCCACGCTGCCATCGACAGTCACCCTCCGTGTAGGTTCCTGGCGCCGCCTCAAAGTCCATAATTTGCTCGCGAGTACAATTTCCACCCCACAGAAAATTTTGCGCCATAGTGCCAGCCACTCTGACTCTGTTCGGTGAAAGGCTATACGCCTGTTCATCAGCTTTAAACATTTCTGACCAATCTTTCTGGTAAAAATAGATTTGCGACCGAGTCGTATAAGCGTCAGCAAGTCTCGGGTCTATAGTAATAGCTTTTCTAAGCATACTAAGTGCTTCCGAAAGATCGTCAAGAGATGCTGTACCAAACAATGCATAACCATTCCCTATTTCAGATGCTAGTAGTACCCATGCATCCGCATAGTTAGGGTCCTGTTCAACGGCCTCACGAAGGCAGGTTTTAGCTTTCTCATGAGTGGTGGGGCTCAAAGCTGTTAGATGGACTCCCCGCACATAGTTAACACACTCATAGGCAGACATATTGTCAGTTCCTCGATTCTCTAGCCGTTTTACAATATCTCGGGTTAATACTTCTCCACCGCCCACAAGCTCATTAACCACCCCTTCCACGATTGTATCTTGGAGCGAAAATATATTCCCAGCTGACATTGTTTTATCAAAGTTTTCGGTCCAAGCCGTTGCCATATTGTTAGCATTTATGAGACTGACAGAAAGCCTAATAGATTCTCCAGATTGCCTAAGACTTCCACTAATAATATAGCTCGCCCCCGTCTTCTCTACGGTTTGCTCCAAATCTTCAGGTTTCTGCCCTAGAGCAATAACATTTAAACTTTTTGCGGCCCTACTAAGCCCATTAACTAGATCCTGCGATAAACCGGTAGCAAAGTTACTAGTCTCATCCCCACCCATATTTTCCAGTGGGAGAACAAGTATGGTATTCAGCGTTGCTTCCTCCTTTGTTTCAGGCATCTGACCACCAAAATAAGCGGCCAGAACGACAGCCACCAAAGCTAACCCCACAGCAACCCAACGCATCTCAAATAAAGAATTTGAGCCTTTACTTGACTTTGACCTTTTTGGTTTAACGCCTCCAGGCTCCAAATCTGCATAATAGGCCCTGACCGGCTCATCAATGTTTTTGAGCTCCTGAGGACCTTGGTCAATAAATTCCACAGCCACCTTACCTTTAACCACAGAATGAATAATCTCAGATATACAAATTCCGCCTGCCGGTGCAATCCCCTCAAGCCGAGCGGCCACATTTACCCCTTCACCGAAGAGGTTTTCTCCCTCTATCATGATGTCACCCATGTTGACGCCCATGCGAAACTCTAGATGCTCTTCTGCTGAAAGTTTGTAATTACGGTCTTTGATCTCTTTCTGTATGTTGAAAGCTGAGGTCACAGCAGCTACCGGACTAGCAAACTCAATCATAAATGCATCACCCGCTGTGTTAAAAATCCGACCCTTCTGCGAGGACACAACTTGTTCGATTATTTCACGACACTGCCTAAGGCTTTGGAGAGTAGTCTCCTCGTTATGACTCATCTTGGCTGAATAATCAACCACATCCATCGCCAAAATCGTCGCCAACTTTCTTTCAGTCGCTTCCATTAATAAAATCCCTTAGTTATCATAATTTAACAAGTAAAAGCTATAAATTAATTGAATCCATACTTTATCAAATATGGCTCAAATGTAGGATAGTAAGTCATAAGAACATTCCAAAAATCAAACCGTTTTTTAATGTCTTCTAATTTATTGTTTTTTGCGCCTACTTTGATAGAATCAAAACGTTCTATAGCTTTTCGAGAATTTCCTAATCCGTCATGCGCGGTACCCACATATAAGTCCCACCAAAAAAAGCCTGGAGCAGGCACCATTGACATAATTTTTATCACTTTTTCAAACTCCTCCTTGACAATATAGTGTATAGCCAGAGCATAGTTTTCAAAAGCATCTATATTTCCTTTGTCGAGTAGGTGTGCCCTCTCGCTCTCCTCCACACCAGTTTGCCACCTACAACCACCCGATGCATAAGTACCTGGCGGGGCATTAATATCAAGTATTTCCGTTCGCGTACAGCTCCCTCCCCATAGAAAGTTAGCGGCTAATTGAGCAGCTATTCTCGAATCGTTCGGCGCTAGGTTGACAGCCTCCTCGTCAGATTGAAACATGCCAGACCAATCTTTTTGATAAAAAAGTATCTTTGCCTTTGTAGAATGAGCCAGCGGAAAACCGGGGTCAATTTCCAATGCTCGGTCAACGGCATTTAGAGCTATATTTAACTCTTCAAAACTTACAGCACTGTAATTTGCATATCCTAGACCCATTATTTGCGCTAGTCCTACCCAACCATCAGCATAACTTGGATCATCCTTAACCACGTCTTTTAGGCATGAAAAAGCCGTCTCAAAAGCTTCTACTGTTTGAATTCGAGCAAAAGTTATTCTGAAATAATTTACGCACTCCAGAGCAGTTAAATTATCTGTTCCTTTTGTTTGTAGTTTTTTTACGACATCCCGCACGAGGACGGCACCATTACCAACTAACTCATCAACAACACTACCGACGATGGTATCTTGCAATTCAAATATACTCCCCGACGACAGCGTTTTATCATAGTTTTCCGTCCATATGGTGCCCATTTTCTCGGTTTCAACCAGGCTAATTGCCAATCTTATTGAATCCCCTGCTTGTCTGATGCTTCCCTTTACGACATATTTCGCTCCAGTACTTGAGACAAGTTCGTCTAGATTGGCAGGGGTTTCACTCAGGCCAATAACGTTTAAACTCTTTGCCGATCGGCTTAAGCCATTTGCCAAGTCTTGGGACAAACCTTGTGAGAACGACTTAATTTCGTCGTTTCCCATATTTTCCAGCGGCAAAACTATAACAGCACTCATGGTAGATGCTTCGACCATCTCAGTGTTTCTTTTTGCTTGTCCTCCGAAATAGCCAACCACTAAAACCGCGAATATGGCCAAACCTGCTATAATCCATCTGTTATTAAATGATGAATTTGTTGAAAGAGACTTCGATTTTATTCGCCCGCTGGCACCCTCTAAATCGGCGTAGTAAGCGGTAACCGGTTCATCAATATTTTTTAGCTCCTGAGGACCTTGGTCAATAAATTCAACAGCCACCTTACCCTTAACCACAGAGTGGATGATTTCAGATATGCAAACTCCTCCTGCAGGAGCAATACCCTCAAGACGAGCTGCTACATTTACCCCTTCCCCAAACAGATTTTCGCCCTCGATCATGATGTCACCCATGTTGACACCCATGCGGAATTCTAAGTGCTCCTCAGCTGAAAGTTTAGAGTTGCGATCCTTGATCTCTTTTTGTATATTAACCGCCGAAGTCACCGCAGCCACAGGACTAGCAAACTCAATCATGAATGCATCCCCAGCAGTATTGAAAATTCGGCCCTTCTGCGAAGATACCACTTTTTCAATAATTTCCCTGCACTGCCTAAGACTTTGAAGAGTAGTCTCCTCGTTCCGACTCATCTTAGCCGAATAATCAACCACATCCATTGCCAAAATCGTCGCTAACTTTCTTTCCGTTGCCTCCAAGTTCGGATTTCCTCCCATTTCCTGACGCTATAGCGCCAGTATAACCGCGCAATCTCTAAAGGGCTAGCTTAAGGAATATCGCAACCTATGAGGTTCTTAGTAATGCATTTTTCTAGATTTTGATTAATCTGCTCAATTTGATCAGACGACATTTTTTTTGAAATTAGATTCTTGATTTTTTCAGCTCTACTATTACCTTTTTTTGCAGCCAAGCCCAACCAAAAGTACGATTTAGCTGGATTTTTCTCCACGCCTTCGCCTAACCGGTATACCCCGCCCAACTCCATTTGTGCCCACTCATGGCCACCTCTAGCGGCCGCTGAATACCATTTAAGCATCAAATTACTATCTACAGGGACACCTTTCCCGAATCGGTACATGGTGGCCAAATTGAATTGAGCCGAATGATTTCCTTGTTCGGCAGCCTGCGTATACCAAAAAACTGCCTTTTTATAATTTTGCTGAATGCCTTTTCCTTGCTGATACATGAAAGCCAACTCTCTTTGTGATTCGGGATCGCCATCTTCTGCCAACGAAAGCCAAATTTCCGCGGCGATGTCATATTGACCAATTTTATAGGCGTCGACAGCTTCTTGGTAAGTGCCTGCAAAACTCAACGAAAATAAAACAAAATAATGGAAGAAGAAGATTATTATTTTTACCAAAGTTCTACCTCCGGATTGAAGTTGTGTCAAAATACCTGATCTTTGTTAAGTTTGATGAGTAATTGTTTTTAATAACGTAATATATGCCATAGCGATAGTGTAACCTAGGTTCCGGCGTTGAAGCCACAGCACTGATTTTAGTGTAATTTTTACTTGCCCTACAAAAAAATAGAGAATTATGGATTTTGCTATACCCCTAAAAGTCGCATTCGACCGTATCAATCTCTTGTACACAGAGGAATTTGAGTTAGATGATAGCCAGCTTGAATTTGCGCGTATAAATGTGGCTGCGAACTTAATAATCGCCTTAGAAGCGATCATTATTGATAAAGGGCTTTCTCATAAAGTAAATATACCCGAAACTTTGGACCAAACTGCAGCTGATTTTTGTTCAAATCTTTTGTCAGGTAAAACCTCGGATACCTTCAAAATTTGCGCTTCCAAAGACGAAGCGTCAAAACTTTACCTTGAACTTACCAAATTCGGTATTTCGGTTGATCCTCAGGAAATGGATTCAGCTGAATGTGAACGATCGTTTGTAGTAAAGGGCATATTAAACATACGGCGTAGCAAATATGTCAGTTTTATTTTGAGTGCAAAAGATACGCTTGGACTTGCTGGGAGTATTGCTATGAAAGTTAGTCAAGATAGTTTAGGAAGAGATGAGGCAAAACATATTTATGACAACTTGATACCAGTAATCACCCTATTAATAGAGAAAATTGAGGAAGAGGCATGACAAAAAACGAGGCATTGACTAAGTTAAAACAAAAAGGACATGAAAACGTGGTGGAAGTATCCTTTCCCAAAAATCATATAAATCATACGCATACCCACCCCTTTGACGCTGAAATTATAGTAATAGAGGGTGATATGAAGGTGATTATCGGGGAAATGGAAAAACATCTAAACGTGGGTGACGGATTAAGCTTGACAGCTAACGTGCAACATTCAGAATGCATTGGCGAAAAAGGCGTAACATTTATGGCGGGCCGTCCGAATTGACGAATGGTCTTAATTGATTTGTTTTAAATTGAGAGCACCCTTCCAAAATATACACTGCTTTAAACCTGCCGATTTTATCGCCAACCTGTTCGGTTATGCACAAAAGCGGTCGGACATCTCTCTTGGAGCGAAATTAAAGCTTCGCTGTGGATTTGTATTTCGTCCTGCCACGTTTAACCTGTTTCTTGCACCATGACTGCCACTATAAAACTTCCGGACATTAGGGTGCCGTCTGTCTAACTCATTGAGAAAAGTTAGGCCTTTCGTGAAGTTCATGTGATTTTTAGCCCAAAGAGATATCGCCACCCCCTCATTTTTTGGGACGATCTTAAAATGACAGTCGTGCCGTTGCCGACTAAGAGCAGTTATACCGGGCAAAGTGTTCCCGTAATAGTCCGCCATAAATTCTTTCGTGTAGTGATTCGCCATATCTTTCTCGACCGTGATTCGTGCGGGAACCTAGACGCCATAGAAAATGATAGCGAAAACAACACTGTAGACGACTGCGTAGTAGGGAAAAATCCAATTTAATTTCTTTTTCATGCATAATTGACAACCAATTTGCTAAAAAGTGCCAGCAATATATGGATATTTGAAGAAACTAATGAAATTTTACAAATGTTAGATGGTAAACATGGAGAAAAGTTATGCCTCTAGGAATTGGATACAAGAGCATCTCACCGCCAAGGCTAGGAAATGCAGCACTCCCATCCCCGGCAGGAAAAAAATCTGGTACAAAAGAAGCGGAATTGGCATTCCGTAATCGCTTCAAGCCAGATGGTCTCACACTTAAAAAAGACTATATTACGAAAACTAGGGTTGACGTTAAACTCTGAAATATCAACCTCAAAAGTGGTACCCAGAGCCGGACTCGAACCGGCACGGACTTGCGTCCAACGGATTTTAAGTCCGTTGCGTCTACCAATTTCGCCACCTGGGCACTTCCAACTCAATTTTGGAGGCGGAGGTCGGAATCGAACCGGCGTCCACGGCTTTGCAGGCCGCTGCATAACCACTCTGCCACTCCGCCATCTAAAATGTTGGAGCGGGAAACGAGTCTCGAACTCGCGACCTCAACCTTGGCAAGGTTGCGCTCTACCAACTGAGCTATTCCCGCATCATTCGCCTAATATACAACAAATTGACCTCATTTGTTATTTTTTATGCTAGATTATAACCACGAAAACTTAACTAGAATGCGTGCTAGATCCGATATTTTCAAACGACAAAAATCTCAGGGAAGGATTAGAAAATGATATTCAAAAATTTGATCAAAATACTTGTGTTTGGAATCTTACTAAACGGGGCCAGTGTTTTTGCTGACGGCCATAAGACTGGTCCAACATTGAAAGAAATAGGGGAAATAAAGTTTGATTTGATACACACGAGTATGACAGAGGGCAGTCGTATTACTGGCCGATTTGGTAATGGATCAATAACATTTACAAGAGGTGGTGGCGGTGTGTTGGATGAGTGCGTTGAGGACGGTTATGTTAAAAAAAATGGAACTATAGACTTTATACTCTGGTGCCACGTATCCCTCGATGATGAAAAAACTCTGATGATAAAATACGCTGGAATTATTGTTGGGGAGGGAAATATGTACGATCGATTATCCCAACTCGAGGTGCTGGGGCCAGGTAACGGTATGGACGTATGGTTTTCAGAGATGAAAATGCTTACGGGAAGTGAGAAATATGCATGGCTCAATGATGCAATGATTGTTGGGGAAGGCATTGCGCTTCAAATGCCAGATGGTGATAAACCCGGAATCGTTCACTACAAATTATACGAGTTGGTACATTCTAAGTAAC
>MDTB01221041.1_pt1 | contig 15712 bp, 13 predicted proteins | sample 811161 | NCBI WGS metagenome assembly MDTB01 (sample SAMN05326650, study PRJNA326480) | marine metagenome | isolation source: seawater | place: Mediterranean Sea | collected 2009 | reverse complement strand
CCACTTCATAAACGCACGAATTGCGGTTGGAGCGGTGTAAAAAATACTCACATTATAGGCGTCAACTAGATTCCAAAAGCGAGCTGGATCAGGATAATTAGGAGCTCCTTCATAAATCAACTGAGTGGCCCCATTTTGGAAAATACCGTAAATAATGTAGGTATGCCCAGTAATCCAGCCAACATCAGCTGTACACCAATAGACATCCTCATCCCTCAAATCAAAAACGTATTTTGAAGTGCAATAGCTGAAAACTTGATAACCGCCCGTACTGTGCATGATGCCCTTGGGCTTGCCAGTTGTTCCACTCGTATAGAGAAGAAAGAGTAAATCTTCCGCATCCATCACTTCTGGAGGGCAATCAGCAGCGACTCCTTCTGCTAAATTATCATACCAATAGTCCCTTCCATCACGCATTGGACAATCAATGGATAATGCCCCTCCCCGACGCACAACTAATACCTCGGAAATGCTCGAACATTCAGCAATACCGGCATCTACGGTCTTCTTTAATTCAAGAACTTTGCCCCTTCGGTAGCCACCGTCAGCGGTGATCACCATACGAGCCTGAGAATCATCCACCCGATCGCGAATCGATTCCGATGAAAAACCTGCAAAAATAACCGAGTGTACTGCTCCAATCCGAGCACATGCAAGTACGGCAATAATCAATTCAGGGATCATCGGCAAGTAAAGGGCAATTCGATCTCCTTTAACAACTCCGAGGCCCTTCAAAACATTGGCAAAGCAACTAACCGATGCAAGTAAATCCCCGTAGGTGTAGGATCGTTTATCACCTGGCTCTCCCTCCCAGTGAAAAGCAACTTTATCTGCCTTCCCAGCCTCCACAATGCGATCCACGCAGTTATAACAAATGTTGGTTTGTCCATTGACAAACCATTGATAAAAAGGGGCATCTGAAGTATCCAGTACCTTATCCCACGGCTTGTACCAATGAAGTTCTTTAGCTACTGTACTCCAAAACTCAGTAGGATTTTCAATACTTCTTTCATAGCGTTCTCGGTAATCATCAATGCCCGAGATTCGCGCTTGCGCAACGAAATCATCTGAAGGTGGGAAGGAGCGATTCTCTTGTGATAAACTTTCCATGTATTAATTAGAAGATATTAAATATTCTTTTCTAATTAAAAGAACCGTCAATCCTAACTATAAAAAAAGCGTATTTGAAAATAGCAAGTTGACATCTAAAAAGAGCTATTCATCAAGTATGAAGGGTAAAAAATTAAATAATGGAAAACTTTGCAGAACAATGCCTCGACATGGCAGAATCCATTCTAAGCCTTAACTTAGGGGCAATCGAAGCGAATGGAAAAATACAACCTTTCCCCGGGGAAAGTCCTCGTAATCCTGAATCAGGTCATGCTGCCTTTGCGATTGGAGAATATTTTAGAGCGACTAATCAATCGAATCTCGGCAATTACAATCTTCATGATTTGGCCGCCCGAACTATTACTGCCCAGGCTTTTGCAGAAGACGACAACGGAAGCGGCTTGGCTTATGCCGCCCTTGGTCTGCTCTCTTTTGGGTCGGAGAAAGACCGAAACCCTGTTTGGGAACGCCTCCTAGAGCCTACGCACTTGCAATTAGATCAACAATTGCTTGAGCGCGAGGACCATCAGAATCATTTTCAAGCCTTCAGCATAGCTAAGTCAGTTACTCGATACAGCATAGGCTTATCCAAAAAAGATGAAACGGGCAAATTAATTGATCGCTTCCTCGAAAGAATCGAAGATCGCTCGTCTTCTGGGTACTTTGACGATGTTGATCCAGATGCGAATTCTTTGTCGGGGAGCTTTGATATTTATGGAGTACTCTCCTTTGTCTTTATTCGCCAGGCACTTCAATTACACGCTAATATCAATCTACGAGAGCGAAAATTAGCTAGCTTAAGAACAAAGGCTGAAAAGTACATTAAATTGATTCCTGACATGGTTCGTCAAGATGGCACAGGATGGGCCTATGGGCGCTCAATTGGCGCATATGGACAGATGCACTGTATCAGCTTGCTGTTACAAGCGATGCGAGATGGCTGGATTCCAAAGCAACAATCAGAACTCTATCAGGATACAATTAAAAAACTCTTTCTCAATTTCTTTATTACTTATCTCAACCAAGAGCACGGATACTTAGTAATTAGAGACGACGAGCGAAACACCAGCCCGAACCACAGCAACCGAATGGCGAATTTTGATGCCGCTCGATACCTCTGCCAATGGTCTCGCTTGATTCGATCAATTGACAACGATACGCCGACTACAGCCAACCTCAAACCGAGAAAAATCGGACGCTTCATCAATTTTGATAAAACTACAAAAAAAGAGCAAGGTCTCTTTCTTTATCAGGACCCTGATTCATGTTTAGCCTTTCAACTCCCCTTAGTTGCTCCCAATCGACAATATGCAGACAGCTCCGATTATCTGGCGTTTCCCCATTCCCCAGGAATCTTTGACTGGCCGGTCAATCACTATATTCCCGTAATGACCCCAGAGCTAACCTTTGGCGACAAAACGATCGTTCCTGCTTATTACGGGAAAAATTGCACCACGAAAATTGGCTTGAGAAACGCCCTTCAATTTTCTTACGACCAGCCTGAACTGATTACAAAAGAGGGTGTATTTGCAAATGGCATCGGTTCATGCCGAGTCACTTGGCTTTTCTCTGGTGGAAAGATTAATTGCGAATACATCTTTAAGGTCAACAATCAGATTCAACTCAATCGCTTTCGCTACACGATTGTCTTAGCCGCTCCACATTCTAATTATCGCATTGGTACCTCTTTTAGACTCAATGACGAAGGCCACCGAGCAGAAGTTATTCGAGATGATTTTCAAGCTAAATGGAAACCAACTGAATGCGTTTCTACGAGTAAAGAATACCGAACCTATTACGGAAAGATACACTATTTACAAACTTTAGAGCGAGACCATACCTTAGTAATGCGCAAGGGTATGGAATACCGCCTTTCCCTTTCATTTGAACCCGATATCGCCTTTGCTGACGAGTGATTGATTGTGCTTTCTATCCGAATTATACCCTGCCTTGATGTTCACGCTGGGAGAGTTGTGAAAGGCGTTCGCTTTGTTGATTTAATTGATGCAGGTGATCCTGTCGAACAAGCAAAAGCCTACGAGAAACAAGGTGCAGACGAATTGGTATTTCTCGATATCACCGCTTCAAACGAGGAACGAAAAATCATGTTGGAGGTAGTGAAAAAAACTGCTTCAGAATGCTTCATGCCTCTCACAGTCGGCGGAGGCTTGAGAAATCTTGAAGACATACGCAATATGCTCAATGCGGGTGCTGACAAGGTCAGCTTAAATACTTCAGCTGTAAATAATCCTCAATTAATTGCGCAAGCCTCTCAGAAATTTGGCAATCAATGCATCGTGGTCGCTATTGACGCCAAACGCATTTCCGAAAATCAATGGCGGGTATTCACTCATGGAGGACGCAAAGATTCGGGAAAAGATCTAATTGAATGGGCGAAAGAAGTGGCTCAACTCGGAGCGGGTGAAATCCTTCTCACCAGCATGGATGCGGATGGAACAAAAGAGGGCTATGACTTAGCAATGAACCGAGCCGTCAGTGAATCAATAGACATCCCCGTCATTGCCTCTGGTGGAGCCGGAAATCTCGAGCACTTAGCCGAAGCAGTTATTGAAGGCAAAGCCAGCGCCGTCCTTGCGGCATCAATTTTCCACTTTGGAAGCTACTCTATAGAGGAAAGTAAGCGCTTTCTCAAAGAGCGAGGAATACCCGTTCGCCTCCAGTCACAGTAAACGAATACAGTACCCATCTATCGGGAATCCTTCGACTTATTGTACATTGGAAGAATCACCACCCGAATTTTTGGAGGCATTTGCTTCTAGGGAATCCATAATCTTTTGGGCATAACGCCTTAAGGCAGACTCGGGTTCGACTCGGTGAGAACGGCAGGTGGCGACGAGGTGGTAGAGCATCCGTCCAGCATACTCTTCATCCAGTAATTCACACGATGCATCTAGCGGAAAAAACTGCTCAGCTTCCGAATAAAAAGCACTGACATCCAAAGATTGTTTTTCAATCTGCTTGTGTACATCCTCAGCAAACATCAGTGCGGGTAATTGACGCGGTAAATCCTTAAACAATCCCTGAGTTTGTGGCCCGCGTTTTTTTTCTTGAGCTTTAATCAATTCCCATCGCTCTAAGACGGACTCACTTGAATCTTCGTTTTCAGCATCACCAAAAACATGAGGGTGTCGACGGATCAACTTTTCATTGAGGACTCGACAAACTGACTCAAAATCGAATTGTCCATTTTCTCGAGCAATTTGAGCGTGAAAAATCACTTGCAGCAATACATCCCCTAACTCTTCTTCCATATGTTCCATGTCCATGCGATCGATGGTTTGCAACAATTCACAACACTCATCAATGAGACAGTCGGTGATCGATTGGTGGGTCTGTTCAATATCCCAAGGACAACCACTTTCAGGATCTCTGAGACGAGCCACTGTGGATAGCAATGCTTCTATTTCTGACATAAAGACACTTTTAAAAGGACACTTTTGAGGGACTTAAACCTAAGGCAGGGGTCTTGACGGAACTTGATCTTGACCTAAGATCGCAGTCAATCGCTCAATGAGGTGCTCGGTATTTCGCTCGATGCGCACTTCTTCGCCGGTTTGAAAATTCTTGAGTACAACCTGCCCTTGTTCAAGTGCCTCACAACTATAAATGAGCCCGAAGCTAAGACCTTTTTGATTGGCTATTTTAAATTGTTTAGAAAAGGATTGAAGTTTCAAAGGATAATCAATGGACCAACCTTGTGAACGAAAAGTGTGTGCATCGGATAAAGCCTCGGATCGAGCTGTTTCATCGATAAAGAATAACATTAGATCCGGCTTAGGACTCAGATCAGGCAGTAAATCTTTTGACTCCAACAAATCGAGAAGCGTAACATCCCCCATCGCGAAACCAACGGCCTCCATTGTATTGCCAGTGAGTCGCTCGATTAAATCATCATAACGACCCCCACCCGCCAAGGCACGACCTTCGCCACTCGCCTCAAAAGCCTCAAAAATAAAACCTGTGTAATAGGCCAAACCGCGAACAATAGAAAAATCTATTTGGATGTAATCAGAGACACCCATTGATTTGAGTAAATCGCTTAAAGCAGACCAATCCAGAAGCCTAGATTGGATTTGTTCCCTAATTCCATCGGAGAGCGCAAGCGAATTAAAGTACTGGCTCAGAGCATCTATATCCGCAATAGCGAGCAATTGATTTAAGTGATCGATAAAACGGTCTACAGAATCCTTGAAATAAGGTAAAAGTGAGGCATGCAACTGAGTCTCATTCATTCGGTGCATTCGATCCATTACAGACAAGACAGAAGCTAGATCCGAATCACCTACCCCCCAATGCTCAAGAAAGAGCACCCACATATGCCGATCACTCAAACGAATTTTAAAGTCTGACTGAGCTAAACCAAAACCTTGCAAACTATCGACAAGGCAGGCAATTAATTCAGCATCAGCACCGACACCCGGTTCTCCAAGAATATCAACATTGAACTGATAGAACGAACGCAAGCGACCCTTTTGCGGTCTCTCGTAACGAAATTGCTCTCCTATACTATACCATTTAACTGGGCGTTTCAGGCTGTTGGCTTTGACCCCAGCAAGTCGCGCTAGTGAAGGGGTCATTTCCGGCCTGAGTGCGACCGCTCGCTCCCCCTTATCGACAAAATTAAACAACTGCGCGACGATCTCCTCGCCTGATTTTTCCTTGTACAATTCTAAAGGCTCAAGAGTCGGTGTATCATACTCTAAAAAATGATAGCGAATAGCTGATTTTCGCCAACGCTCAAAAATATAGTTGCGCACGGAACAGTGCTCCGGATAAAAGGAGCGAAAGCCAGGCAAGGTATCAAATTTCATAGGGTATTTGTAAAATTCAATTCTGGGATAACAGACTCAGTCATCGAGCTTAATTTGACTCAAGCCCGCACGCATTTCTTTTCCAGATTTAAATTTAATGACCGCCCGCTTAGGAATAACGACATCCTTTTCTGGTTGATTGGGGTTCCGACCAATTCTTGCTTTGCGGACTTGCACTTCAAAAACCCCAAAGTTTCTCAGCTCAACATTTTGTCCACGAATTAAGGCTTCTTGAATCGCGTCTAAGGTTAATTGAACAGTTTCACGAATTTCCTTTTGAGAAAAATTTGTTTTGTTGTAGATTTGAGTAACAATATCTCTTTTTGTCAGATTGTTGGACATTTTAAATTAATTCTACTAGTTCAGTATTAATCATCATCATGAGCGCTCTAATTGCTGTCAAATATAGAAAAAGAAATTATGAATTTTTTGCCTTATATTTACACAATTTTTGCACAGAATTCAGTAAACCACTCTAAATACAAAGCAGATGCATATTCCCATAGGATCTAAGGTAGAAAAAATGTTTGCTGGAATCGCTAAGAAATACGATTTCCTCAATCATTTCTTGAGTTTTGGTATCGATTTCCACTGGCGAAATGTTCTCGCTAAAAAAGTTCGTTTTCAAGAACCTAAACGGCTCCTTGATCTAGCAACCGGCAGTGGCGATGTTGCCTTCAAACTCAGCGATAGCTTAAACAAAAATACAGAAATTCTGGCCGTTGATTTTTGCCCAGCCATGCTTGAGCAAGCGAGAGACAAACAATCAAAGTCAATGGTGAAAACTCGTAGTTATTCGAATGTTCGCTTCGAGCATGGGGATGCAATGTCCTTAAAGTATCCATCTGAGCAATTTGATGTGGTAACGATCGCTTTCGGCGTGCGAAATTTTGAAGATCGGGTGCGTGGACTCAAAGAAATCCTCCGCATTTTAAAACCCAAAGGCTCGCTCTTCATACTTGAATTCTCTCAGCCCGAATCCTGGTTTCGTCCCTTTTATTATCTCTATTTAAAATGTCTCCTACCCATCATTGCGGGCATTGTCTCTCGAGACAAACATGCCTACGAGTACTTGGCTGGAACTATCGAAAGCTTCCCCAGCAAAGCTGCACTCAGCGAGCAATTGAGAGCAGCGGGCTTCGATACCGTGGCGGTGCAAGGACTTACTTTTTCAACTGTGGCTATTCATCAAGCAATTAAGGCCTAGCAATCTACTGATGGATTTGCCAATGCGGCGACCAACAAGCTGTACGACCGTTAATTTTTTCACGAACTAAGGGCTGTTGTGTCTTCGGACAGACACCTCCATCCGTCCAGCGATGATTAAAAAGCCAATCGTCTGGCGGTCTATTCCAGCCATCGGCAATGACCCGAAGTGCGTCCAAACAAACCGATCGGATTGAGGTGTACAATGCAGTGCGCTCCGGTTCTGCTATCGAGCCTGCTAAAACGGTTGGTGCGATACGACTCCGCCATAAAATTTCATCCGCCATCCAGTTACCAATGCCCGGAAAAGCCTCTTGCATCAGCAAAACCGTTTTAATTGGACTGCGTGCACGTCGGCTCAAAAAAGCACTCATTCGATCAAGGGTAAAATGCTCACTGGTCAGCTCTTCTGGAATTACTGACCACCATGATGGCCGAGTTCGCCCCGAACTAAAGAGCACCTTGCCAAAGAGTCGAGGATCTTGGAAAATCAAACGCTCATTCCTTTCTAAATAAAGGGTTAAATAAGCGTACTTATGTTGCGCCTTCGGATCGGAACAATAAAGGGTTCTTCCAGTCATTCCCAGATGCAAACCGAGCCAATAATCACGACCGAATCGAAAACACAATTGCTTTCCCTTCCGTTCGGAGCCATTTAAACGCGAATCAATTAAAACTTTGGGAAAGCGAGCGTCCTCAATCTCTCGAAATATACGTTTCTCTATCTGAACAGAGACATCGATGACACGGGACCCTTCTGCCTGAGCCCAAATTCTTCTAAAATATTCGACTTCGGCTAGCTCTGGCATGTCTGATAGGAACGTTCAAATTTTAAAATCTTATTGCAAACTAGCCCCCATTGAAAAATTATCAAGCCCAGTACGATGATTGATGCTCATACCCATTGCTTTCCACCGGAAATATCCAAGGATGTTCATGCATGGGCAGAGAAGTACAAGGAGCCCCATTGGCTTCAATTAGTTGCTCCCAAAGGGAAACAGAGTCTTCAGGGCTGGGCATCGCTCGAAATGACACTTCGTGCAATGGACCGAGCGGGCATTGAAAAAAGTATCCTTCTTGGGTGGTATTGGCAACAGAAAGCCACGTGTATCCGTCAAAATGAATTGATTCATGACTGGTTACTATCTGCACCCGACCGCTTTATCGGATTTGCTTCTATCTATCCCCAAGACGATCCGATCACCCAATTAGAGCGCGCCCAAGAGATGGGCTTTCGTGGTGTCGGCGAACTCCATCCCCAGCTCCAAAAATATTCAAAATACAAGGCTGAATGGCGGGCCCTTGCCGAATGGTGCTCTCGGCGTCGTTGGCCAATAAATGTGCATGTAACCGAAGGATTAAATCAAGCCCACGACGCCTATATCAAAACGCCCTTTGACGATTACCTCGAATTGGCAATTCATTTCCCCGAGCTGAAAATAATCCTCGCCCACTGGGGTGGAGGTATTCCCTTCTTTGAACAAAACCCAAAAATTAAAGCGGCTTTAAAAAATGTATATTATGATACGGCAGCGAGTCCGCTCCTTTATTCGATGGATGTTTTCAAAAATACATTGAATTTAGTCGGAGCAGAGAAAGTGATTTTTGGTTCAGATTTTCCTCTCCGCCTCTATCCCAAAATAGCCGAAGAGCCAAATATGCATAGGTATATAGAAGCCATTGAAAACGCTGGATTGAGCAAGGAAAACCAAGTTGCTATCTTTAGAAATACAATTAGCTCAGTACTTGAATTACCAAACTAGTCCCCAGATGCGTGGGATTTATTTACGACTCCCCGGATGAATTGATCGGTTGATTCTCAGCCTTAAAGCCTGAAATTTTCAAATTCAGCGCCTTGCCCACGGTCGTCCACGGCAAACGTGCACAATTTTTTCTCGATGGAAATTCCCTCAGTCCTTCAAAAGCGACAAGAGCTTCTCCTAAGCCCTCTTCATCAATGCTTTCAGATGGCTCAAGAAGCCGATTGAAAGAAGCGAATAAAGGACTCAGCTGGGAAACTGGGCACTCTCGGATTCGCGCCATCATCATCGAAGCGGAAGCGGTACAAATTGAGCAGGAAGCACTTTCAAATTGAGCGTCTTCAATCAAGCCATCACAGACTTTTATATAAACCGTAATTGCATCCCCACAGAGCGGATTAAAACCCTCAGCAAAATGGGTATGAGACGGTAATTTCCCGCAATGCAATGGCGCTTTAGCGTGCTCAATTAAAATACTCTGATAGAGCGTTTTTAAATTGGTTTCATTCATTGAAAAAACGCTTTCATCTTTCGTAAATTCTCTGCTAAACGATCGACCTCCTCAAGAGTGTTGTAAAAAGCAAAAGAAGCTCTGGTTGTAGCAGCTAAGCCAAAACGCTTCAACAAAGGCATCGTACAATGGTGACCCGTACGGACAGCAATACCTCCGGCATCTAAAAAGGTGCCAATATCATGAGCGTGCACACCCTCAAAAACAAAGGATACGATCGAGGCCTTATCCGGAGCAGTTCCAACAATACGAAGACCGTCAATCGAACCCAAAGCCTCAGTCGCTCGAGAGAGAAGCTCCTTTTCATAGACACTCGTTTCAGAAAAATCAATTCCTCTTAGATAATGAATCGCTTCAGCTAGTCCAATCACACCGGCAATGTTCGGCGTACCCGCTTCAAATTTTCCGGGAATGCCCTTAAAAGTCGTCCCCTCAAAATCCACCATTTCAATCATATCGCCCCCACTTTGATAAGGCGGTAAGCGCTCGAGCCATTCCTCTTTTCCATAGAGCACTCCGACTCCAGTAGGCGCAAAAAGCTTATGCCCAGAAAAAACAAAAAAATCACAATCTAAGTCTTGGACATTAACTGGAGCGTGAGGTGCAGATTGAGCTCCATCAATTAAGACGGGTACTCCAATAGAATGGGCTTGTTTGATCAAAGTAGGTATAGGATTGATCGTGCCAAGGGAATTGGAAATATGAACAATTGATACAATTTTTGTTCTTTCTGAAAGCAAGTTTTTATAAGCGTCCATGTCGAGCGATCCATCATCGAGCACTGGAATAACTTTGAGAACAGCGCCCGTCCGCTCGCAGGCGATTTGCCAAGGAACAATATTGGCATGGTGCTCCATTCCTGAGATTAAGATTTCATCGCCTGCTTTCAAAATTGATTGAGCAAAACCATGGGCAATTAAATTGATTGATTCGGTAACTCCTTTGGTGAAAATAACTTCTTCCGTACGCTGGGCAGAAATAAAACTAGCGACAGAAGATCGAGTCGCTTCATAACGAGCCGTTGCCGCTTCACTCAACGAGAAAACACCTCTATGAATATTTGCATTTTCAGACTGGTAATATTTTGCGACCGCATCAATAACCACTTGAGGCTTCTGGCTCGTTGCCGCATTGTCTAAATACGCCAAGGGCTGACCATTCATCGATTCGGATAAAATGGGAAAATCAGAGCGTATTGACTGAACATCAAACATGCGAAATAGATTTACTAAAGTTTAATTTAAAAATACTTTTATTTCTAATTTGTAAAATAAAGATGACAAAGTAAATTACTGAATGTTTTAATATTGGGGAAATTTTAGAAATGCCAAATAAAGAAACCAAAAAAGAGCCTAAAAAAGAGCCCGCAAAACTCAGCTATGAAGATGCCTTAAACAAACTTGAAAGCATCATAGAAGCCATGGAGGATGGGACCATCCCGCTGGCCGAACTCGTTGAACAATTTGAACAAGGTGCTCAATTACTTAAACTCTGCCAAGAAGAACTCAAGCAGGCAGAGTTAAGGGTCAATCAATTAGATATCGAAAATGGGACTCAATCTGACTTTAATAACAAGTGAATCCGATGATACTGTACTCATAAATACAGCTCAAGCTGATAAAGAAAAACGGACGGTATAGAATAACTCAAGTTTCCAATTGCTATGGCACTACTCGATTCAATTAAGGACCCAAAAGACTTAAAGGCTCTCAAAGAGAGCGACCTTCCCGTATTGGCAGCAGAGATACGAAAAAAGATCATTCAAACTACTTCCAAAAATGGCGGTCATGTTGGTCCAAACCTTGGAGTAGTCGAATTGACCATCGCCCTTCACCGAACTTTTTCTAGCCCTCAAGACTCGATTCTTTTTGATGTCAGCCACCAAGGCTATGTTCACAAGTTACTCACAGGTCGAAATGATGAACGCTTTGATCGGCTAAGACAGTGTGATGGATTGAGTGGCTTTTTAAATCGAGAGGAAAGCGAACACGATGCATTTGGCGCAGGTCATGCAGGTACTGCGCTTTCCGCCGCTCTCGGCATGGCAGTAGCTCGAGACCGAAAGGGCTCAGATGAACACATCATTTCTGTCTGTGGCGATGCTTCTTTTACCTGTGGAATCACCTTAGAGGCATTAAATAACATTCCTCAATCAACGAAAAAACTCATTGTCATTCTCAACGATAACAAATGGTCAATTGCTAAAAATGTCGGAGCTATGGCCAAGTACTTTAATGAACTCATCACCAATCCTATTTACAATCGCCTCAATGACAATTTAGAAAATTTATTATTAAAGTTACCTGGCGGTAAAAAGCTCATTCGTTGGGGAAGTAGGTGGAAACAAGAAACTAAAAACCTTCTCATTACTTCGTCTATTTTTGAAAAATTCGGCTTGCGTTATATCGGTCCTATTGACGGACATGACTTTAAACAGTTGTCCCATTATTTAAACTTTGCAAAACAAGCTAATCAACCAGTCCTTTTGCACATCATGACGACTAAAGGTAAGGGCTATAATGTGGCGATCGAGAACCCTGAGCGCTTTCATGGTGCCAGTTCTTATGATATCCACAGCGGAAAAAGTACTGGATCAAACAATTCTCAAGCACCCAAATACCAAGATGTCATGGGCGCCACGGTCACACAACTTGCACGAAAGGATAAGCGCATTGTTGGCATCACCGCTGCTATGCCTTCAGGGACGGGTTTAAATCAATTAGAAAAAGCCCTACCCGACCAATTTTTTGATGTGGGTATAGCCGAAGAACACGCCGTCCTATTTGCCGCAGGCATGGCCACTCAAGGCTTCCATCCAGTTTGTGCCATCTACTCTACCTTTCTTCAAAGAGCATATGATCCGATCATTCACGATGTAGCTATACAAAAGCTTCCCGTACTCTTCTGCCTGGATCGAGCGGGCTTATCTCCGAATGATGGAGCTACCCACCACGGACTCTTTGACCTCAGTTATTTGCGCCCGATTCCCAACTGTGTGATCATGGCTCCTAGCAATGAAGATGAACTCGCAGACATGATTCAAACTGGCTTGAACTACTCCGGTCCAGCCTTTGTTCGCTATCCTAGAGGAACGGGTACGGGTATCTCAGTTAAGGCAAAACCTGAAAGCTTGAGCATCGGGCAAGGCAAGCGACACAAAAAGGCGGTTGATATTGATATTTGGGCTTTAGGTAGCCTGTTTGAACTTGGAGAAAAGCTCGTAGTTCGCCTCAGCGAACACGATATAACTGCGGGCTTATTCGACCCGAGATTTGTAAAGCCTCTGGATGAATCGGCTTTAAAGGCTTCGGCTAAGTCCGTTTCTTTAATTGTAACTTTAGAAGATAATGTACTTAAAGGAGGATTCGGCTCCGCCGTCCTAGAAGCATTAGATGAATGCCATTCTGACTGCCCTGTTGAGCGAATAGGATGGTCGGATACATTTGTTGAACACGGCTCTTCAGTCAAAGCACTCCGTGATGCTCAATCATTAGACCTTGAATCCATTCTTTCCAAAATTTTAGAAGCTGTGAAAAGACTGGATTGTCAGAATGCTTCGAGTATTTCCTAGAAGATTTGAACGGGTTCAAACTTAGCTTGCCTTGTTAAATTTCCTTAGTTCGGCCTTTTTTTCCGGACTTTCGTCCGCGCTTAGGTAGCCCAGCCTGATTATAAACAGCACGAGTTTTTCGAGATTTCCGTCCCTGAGCTCGTGCATTTTTTCCTCCTATGCCAGAACCTGAGGGCGTTCCCCCTTGGGGCGATAACTTTTTCAATGATTCAATTTGATCTCGTAACAGTGCCGCTTTTTCAAAATTTAACTGCTGTGCAGCTTCGAGCATCTCTACCTCTAGGTCTGCAATCACTGTATCTGTAGCCTCAATTTGAGAATCCTCCTCAATCGCAGATGTCCTTTCCTTTTCCTCTTTGTAGGTCAACGAAGACTGCAAGCCTTCAGGAATCGCTCGCTGAACAGTTTTCGGTGTAATACCATGTGCTTCATTGTAAGCCATTTGCTTAGCTCTACGCTCATTGCAAATATCTAGGGTACTCTGTATTGAATCGGTTATCACATCTGCATATAAGACTACTCGACCATCGACATGTCGAGCGGCTCGACCACTGGTTTGAATTAGACTGGTTTGGCTTCGCAAAAAGCCTTCCTTATCCGCATCTAAAATCGCAACTAGAGCTACTTCGGGTAGATCGAGCCCCTCGCGTAGCAAGTTCACACCTATCAAGACATCGAAATCCCCCTTTCGCAAACGACGTATAATCTCAACGCGTTCGATAGCATCAATATCCGAGTGTAAATATTCAACTTTCAGTCCGACTTCATCTAAGTAGTCAGCAAGGTCTTCCGCCATTCGTTTGGTTAAAGTGGATACGAGAACGCGATCACCTAATTGAACGGTCTTTTGAGCTTCTTCAATTAAATCATCCACCTGTCCTACAATCGGTCGAATAGTGATAATTGGATCAAGCAGCCCTGTTGGTCGTATCACCTGCTCAGCAACTACCGATGCGATGTCGAGTTCATAAGCAGCAGGCGTTGCCGAGACATAGACCAATTGATCGGAAATTTGATTAAATTCATCAAAGGTCTGTGGACGGTTATCTAAAGCCGAGGGTAATCGAAATCCGTATTCGACTAATTTTTCTTTTCGTGCCCGATCTCCATTATACATTGCCCGAATTTGCGGAAGTGTAACATGGCTTTCATCGATAAAGATTAGGCTCTCTGTATCAAAAAAATCAATTAGGCAAAAAGGGCGTTCCCCAGCCTTTCTACCAGCAAGGTAGCGAGAGTAGTTTTCAATACCTGTACAAAATCCCATCTCTTCAAGTAATTCTATATCGTATTCTGTTCGCATCCGTATTCGCTGTGCCTCGAGAAGGCGATTCTGAGACTCAAACCAAGCTACACGATCCTCTAATTCCTTACGAATTCCACGAACTGCCTCAGCTACCTTATCTTTAGGTGTAGCGTATTGATTAGCGGGATAGAGATCAAAACCACCGATTGTACCTTGATTGACTCCAGTAAGTGGATCAATCCAATGGAGACTCTCTAACTGATCTCCCCAAAATTCAAGTCGAACCGCTCGCTCTAAGTAGGCTGGGAAGACATCCACACTGTCGCCTCGAACGCGAAAAGTGCCACGCTTGAAATCAATATCATTTCGATTGTACTGAATTTCAACAAGGTGCTCAAGTAATCGATCGCGGGACAGTTCCATTCCTGCCTTCAACACCAACATCATTGCCTTAAAATCTTCAGGTGAACCGAGCCCGTAGATACAGGATACACTGGCGATAACGATGACATCATCTCGGCTGATCAATGAAGAGGATGCGGAAATCCTCAATCGTTCAATTTCGTCATTAATTGAGGAGTCTTTCTCAATATAGGTATCCGTCTGTGGAACGTAGGCCTCAGGTTGATAATAGTCATAATAGCTAACAAAATACTCGACAGCATTCTTAGGGAAAAAGGATTTAAATTCAGCGTATAATTGTGCCGCCAAGGTTTTATTATGCGATATAATCAATGTCGGCTTTTTACAGGCTCGAATAATATTAGCCATAGTGAATGTTTTACCCGAACCAGTGACACCGAGCAGCGTTTGGTGTTTATTCGATGATTGAAGCGATGCTATCAATGCATCAATTGCCTGAGGCTGATCTCCTCTAGGCTGATATGCACTTTCTAAATGAAACTCTGCCATACGATGCATAGACTGTTGTTTCGAACCCTCTACAAGTCAAGGCATGCAATTCAAAATTAGGTTCGCTGGCAAAAAAAAGACCTCGCTAACCGCGAGGTCTTAGGAAAATTTTCAACGGAATTATTAAGCGCCTATTTGGAAGCGAGCAAAACGCTTAATCACCATGTTCTCTCCCATCTTGGCAATCATTTCAGTCAGCACTTGTTGAACCGTTTGATCGGGATTCTTCACATAGGCTTGTTCAAGCAAGCAAGATTCACTGAGGAATTTATTAATCTTCCCCTCAACAATCTTTTCGATTGCAGCAGCTGGCTTGCCTTCAGCCTGACCTTCTGCAACAATTCGCTCCTGTTTGATTACCTCTGGATCAATAGCTTCCCTAGAAACGCAGATAGGATTTGTTGCTGCAATATGCATGGCAATGTCGCGGACGAAATTCTTGAAATCATCAGTCTTAGCAACAAAGTCGCTTTCGCAGTTGACTTCTACGAGCACGCCAACTTTTCCACCGAGGTGAATGTAGGAATTAATCAATCCTTCACTGGCTTCTCGAGTCGCTTTTTT
>MDTB01181981.1_pt1 | contig 15713 bp, 14 predicted proteins | sample 811161 | NCBI WGS metagenome assembly MDTB01 (sample SAMN05326650, study PRJNA326480) | marine metagenome | isolation source: seawater | place: Mediterranean Sea | collected 2009 | reverse complement strand
TGTAGGCCTCCTATTATCAGAACTATGCCGCTTATAACCAAAATAAGCGCCAAGAGAGACTTTACAAAAACAATTGTTTTTCCGTTAATAAAAACTTTAAGCTGTTTTGCTATCACTATTTTTCCTAAATCTGTTATAAAGTAGGCTAAAATTACTATCGAAAAAAACAGAACAAAGCTTAGCGGGTCTTTTCCTGTTGACGGTCCTGCAACTATTGTTACACCTCCCCAAAAAATTAAAACACCTACATTAAATATGTTTATTGCAAAACCTTTTGCTGCAAGACCAATGTAGTTGTGTTTTGACTCTGTAACCTCTATTTTTTCTTCTTCTTTTTTTCTGGTTAGCCAGGAATAAACCCCAAACAAAAGAATTATTGTTCCTCCCAAAACAAAAAGGCCTTCCTTATTGCTTTCGCTTAAAAAAAGCTTTACACTTCCATAGTATGTTGCCAAAATAAACAACACGTCTGCTAAAATTACACCTATATCAAACGCCACTGCTGCTCTTAGCCCTTTTGTTATGCTTGTTTCCAGCAAAACCCAAAAAACAGGACCCATTATAAATGCGGTAAAAAACCCTACTGATATTGGAGTTAAATAATTAAAGTCCACCTTCCTCGTATAGGTAATTAATAGTGCCTCCTGCCAGCTTGCTTTCTATAATCTTCTTTGTTTTTGAATGTACATTAACTGTCCCCCCCGCTCTTACGCTTATGCTTAGTTCTTTTCTTGCAAACACATCAGCCACTCCTCCTGTTGTAAGAAACACTTCTGATTCTTGGGTGATAAGGTCTGAAGCCTTTAGCTCTGCTCCTGTGTTTATTTTTGCTCTATGATACTCTGCTGTTCCTCTAACATCTATTGTTGCTCCTGAGCTTGTGTTGGTAGCAAGGTCTGTTATCTTTAGATCCATTGCTACTCTAGCTCCTTCGTCTGCCTTAACATATAGCGCTGCTTGACTTATGGTGTCCTTTGCAAAAACAAAAGCCCCTTCGTGAACATATATTTTGTCTATGTTGTTGTAAAAGATTTTCACTTTTGTGTTTGCTCCTCTAAAACGTCTTTCTATTCCCATTCGAACTTTTAGTTCTCCATTTTTATTTTTTACTACCACACTGTTTGAGTGTTGTCCTGAAATTTCTGCATAATTCTCTTCTGCTTTAATTAGCTCTAAATTTATAAGATCGTAAACCTTAAGAATTTTGAAATCCCCTATTTTCCTGCTGTTCTGGTTTTGTGAAAAAACAAACTGTGTTACAAGCAGGGTTATTAATAATATTTTTGTTTTCATAAGTGTAAAATTATTAAATTATTATAAAATCTAGGTGTTTTTTTATTAGATCTGTTCTTTTTACCATAACATATACTTCATCTCCTAGCTGATATTTTTTTTGTGTTTGTTTTCCTACCAGTGCTTGTTGTTCTTGCCTGAAAATAAAATGGTCTCCCTTAATGTCTCTTACATAAACCATTCCTTCGCATTTGTTTTCTTCTATTTCTACGTATAATCCCCAGTCTGTAATTCCAGAAATAATTCCTTTGAATTTTTGATCCTTTTTGTCTTCCATATATTTTATCTGCATGTATTTTACTGAGTCTCTTTCTGCTTTTGTTGCCATGTTTTCTTGCTCAGAACAATGCTTGCACATTCTTGGAAGTCCTTTTTGGTTTTTTTGTTTCTGATTTAAACATTCGTTTAAAAGCCTGTGAACTAGTACGTCTGGGTATCTTCTTATAGGCGAGGTAAAGTGAGTGTAGTGTTTAAATGCAAGCCCATAGTGTCCTATATTTTGTGTTGAATATTCTGCCTTGCTCATACTTCTAATAGCCAATGTTTCAATTAGATTCTGTTCTTGTGTTCCTTTTACTTCTTTTAATAGTTTGTTAAGTGTTTTTGTTGTTCCTTCTCTAGATGTTATATCTAGACTATAACCAAAATCCTTTACTATATTCTTTAAGTTTTTTAGCTTTTCTTTATCTGGTACATCGTGTATTCTATAAACGCTGGGTTCTTTTTTTAATTTCTTAAATAGTTCTGCAACCTTCTTGTTTGCTAAGAGCATGTATTCCTCTACCAGCTTATTTGCCTGTTTGTTTTCTTTAAAGATTACTTCTACTGGGTTTTGAGAAGAGTCTAGTTTAAATTTTATTTCTTTCTTGTTAAAATTTATTGATCCTTTTTCTTCTCTTTTTTTTCTTTTAATTATTGCTATTTCATTTAACTTAATTATTGCTTTAACAATTTTTTTATCTACTTCGTATGCTTTTTTTGTTAAAGATATTTCTTTATTAATTTTTCCTTTTCCTGTTTCAATTATTTGCTGCGCCTCAGCATATGTAAATCTTTTATTGCTGTTAATTATTGTCTTTCCGAACCACTCTTCTAATATTTCTCCTTTATCGTTTATCTTAAATATTGAAGAAAAAGTATATTTTTCCTCTTTTGGTCTAAGAGAACAAACCATATTAGATAAAATTTCTGGCAACATTGGGATGACTCTGTCTACTAAATATATTGAGGTAGCTCTATTATAAGCTTCTTTGTCTAATACAGAATCTTTTTTTACATAGTGTGTTACATCTGCTATATGAACTCCTATTTCATATATTCCTTTTTCTAGTTCACTAAAAGATATTGCATCATCAAAATCTTTAGCATCCTCTGGATCAATTGTAAATGTTATTTCTTCTCTTAAATCTCTTCTGTTTTCTATTTCTTTTCTTGATATTTTTTTATCTATTTTATTTGTGTAGTCTTTTACTTCTTTTGGAAATTCTATAGAAATGTTATTGTTTTTTATTATGGATGTTATTTCTGTTTCATGTTCTCCTGGAACCCCTAAAATTTCTTTTATCCTTCCCATTGGAGAAACGTCGTTTCTTTTCCATGTTAATATTTCTACTATTACTTTGTCTCCATCATTAGCATTATTTACATTATCTCTAGGAATAAAAATATCTACATGAATTTTTTTATCATCCAATATGGCAAAAGAAAAATTATCGTTTTTTTGTAATATCCCTACATAGTGTGTTTTTTCTCTTTTAATTAATTTTTTTACTGTTGCTAAATACTTTCCTTTTCTTTTTCTTCTATTTATAAAAAATTCTACATGATCGTTGTTAAAATATTTTAAAGAAGGTTCTTTTAAGTGTATCTTATGAGGAATTTCATTACAATTAATTGAAAAATCTTCTCTTCCATTATATTCAATTACACCAGTAAAAATTTTATTATTTTCCATTATTTAAATACTTAACACAAAACTACACTTTAATCTATTTCTAAAATTTTTAAAAAGAAATAGTTTTATACACAACACATCATTATAATCAAATTATTTTTAAAAAAATATTATATATATATTATAGTATGTTAATTAGTATAATAAATAAAATATTATATTTTGTGTTTGAAGATATTAAATAAATGTAAAGAAGAAATAAACAGGATATAATTATATAAATAATTTATAATCAACATTTTATATAGTATATTAACAATAATAAAAAAACAAATTTTATTTATAAATTTTAATAAAAAAAAACAAAAAAACATTTAATAACACGTAAAATTATATTAATAAGGTTTTAATTAAATAGGAAAAATATTTTTTGATAAACAAAACAAATAACAAATACATTAAATTTTTTAAAAGCTATACATTTATTAAAAGTAAGTTAAAGGGTTATTAACAAAAAAAAACAAAAATGATAATATCTATAGGAAATGATCATGCGGGAACTCATCACAAAAAACAAGTTCAATTAACACTAGAAAGAAAGGGTATAAAAGTGATAAATCATGGCACAGATTCTGATGAGAGTGTTGATTATCCAGACCTAGCACATCCAGTAGCAGAAGACGTAAAAAATAAAAAAGCTAATCTTGGGATTGTAATTTGTGGAAGTGGAAATGGAGTAGCGATGACCGCAAACAAGCATAGTGATATAAGAGCTGCTATTTGTTGGAGTAAAGAAATGGCAAGCTTAGCCAGAGAACACAATGACGCAAATATTATAAGCATACCAGCAAGATTTGTATCCATAGAAGAAACAAAACAAATAATAGAGGTATTTTTAAACACCACGTTTGAAGGAGGAAGACACAAAAGAAGAACAGAAAAAATAAATATTTAATGAAGATATCTGTTAAGAGCTTTCAGGAACTTTCAGTTGAAGAACTATATCAAATATTAAGATTGAGATCAGAGGTGTTTGTTCTAGAACAGGAATGTATATACCAGGATATGGATGGAAAGGACAGCTTAGCAGTACATATTTTAGGAATGGAAGAGGAAAAAATTATAGCCTATACAAGAATTTTTGGCCCAGGAGATTATTATGATCAGCCTTGTATAGGAAGAGTGGTGGTTGACAAGGAAAGAAGAGGAGAAGAAAAAGGAAAAGAAATAATGGAAGTGTCTATTAAATACATAAAAAACAACATGCAAGAAAAAGAAATAGTATTGTCTGCTCAGAAATATCTAGACAAATTCTATACAGACCTGGGATTTAAATCAGAAGGAGAAGATTACTTAGAAGACGGAATACCTCATCAAAAAATGAGATTTTTTATTGAGTAGAAGAAACAACAATTTCAACACGCCTATCTTTATCATAAGACCCACCTAAAGGGAAGCGATGAGCTAAGCCTTCAAAAGACATTCTGTTTTTGTCTATACCTCTGTTAAGAAAATAATCATAAACATATTTAGCCCTAGCAACAGAAAGGTTTCTTTCTTTTGTTTTTTTATCAATAGCATCAAGATCACCTTCAGTACAACACACATGTCCTTGAATAATAAAAGAAAAAGATTCTTTTTTAAGCGTTTCAACAAGAGTGTTTAAGGTTTCTTTAGAGCCTCTGGTTAAATAACTATATCCAGTAATAAAATGAACATTTTTTAGAACAATTCTTGAGGGTTTTTTAGGTTTTTCTTTTTCAACGATTTGCTTCTCAGCATAACTAACAACCACATCAACCCTTCTATTTAAAGCTCTTACAATTTCAGGGTTTTCAGAAGGATATATGTTTAAAAGAATTTCTCCTTTACCGTCAACAGAAACAATTTTATTTGGAAAAAACGACGCAGAAGAAAAAACATCCTTAATAGCAAGAGCTCTGTTTTGTGATAAAACAAGGTTGTAGTTTTCTGCCCCAACATCATCGCAGAAGCCAGAGATCTCAATTTTTATTAAATCTTCTACAGGGAGACTTTCAACAAATTTGTAAAGCCTTGTTTCCTCAGTTTTTTCTATAAAAAACTCGTCTGTTTCAAAATAAATAGAGTGTTCAAAACTAAATTGAGAAAAGGAAAAAAAAGGAATCAACAATAAAAAAAACCAAAAGGATTTAACCATTTTTAATAGCTTCAGAGAAAGACAAAAGTAAGGATTTTATTTTATCAAGAAGCTCACTAAAATCTGGAGGAGTCTTTTCAAGACAAACAAACATTATGTTGTAGTGAGACTCATTAATAGCTAAAAAATCTTTTGCACAAACATGAAATGCTTCTCGCATTAAGCGCTTTGTTTTGTTTCGATCAACAGCAAGCGCTTGATTTTTTTTCCCAACAGAAAAACCCACATGAAGCCCATTTGCGCTTTTGTTGGCTTGACCAACATAAACCAGGCTATATCCAGAAACCTTTAGGTATTTGCCTTTTGCAAAAAGCAAATCAATTGTCTTTTTAGACTTAAGCTTGTTTTTAGAAGAAAGCAGAGAAGACATTATAAGCTGTTGTTTTTTCTGTTAACATCTGCAGTGAAACCCAGAGGGTCTATTACCACCTCAAGAAGATCTTCTTTAGAAACATTAATCTCAAAAACATAATATGGCTGAGCCCAGGACCAGGATTCGAGAAGCTTAGCCCCTTCAAGAGGTCTGTGTCCCCTCATCATTGTAAGAGGAATGTTATAAAGCTGGGAGGTTCCGTTTTTGAACCTTACAAGAACGTCTATAGGCATAGGCATTTGTTTTCCTCTTTTAAGAACAATTTTTGTTTTAGAGCCCTCCCCAATAATTGAGTTAATTTGGTAGTCAATTTGTTTAGTTGTTTGTGCCCAGTCCATTAAATACCAATCAAGCTCAAGACCAGACACCCTTTCAGCACAACGAATAAAATCGTATGGCCGAGGATGCTTAAAAGCCCACCTCTTAAAGTAAAGCTGCATGGTTTTATAAAGATTTTCTTCCCCTATAATATAGCCAAGCTGAGACAAGAATATAGAGCCTTTATCATAAGAAGATGTTCCATACCCCTGATTAAACTTAAATCGATCTGCGTGAGTGGTTAGAGGTTCTTCCAGCCCTTTTGAAACCCAGTTAACATAGTCTATGTAGGCGCCGTCATTAGGAACTGTTTTATTAAGACTAAGAGCCGAGTTTAACGCAGCGTCGTCAATATAGCTTGTAAACCCTTCGTCCATCCACGCATGCTTAGACTCGTTGGTGGCCAGCAGAAACTGAAACCATGTGTGAGCAATTTCGTGTGATGTAACCCCCAGCAATCTTCTATAGTCTGAATAGCCAGAGCCGGTTATAAAAGTACACATAGCATATTCCATTCCGCCATCACCAGCCATAATTACAGAGTACTGTTTATAAGGATATTTGCCGATGTTGTCACTAAAAAAAGTAAGAAACTCAACAGCATAAGGCTGAAATTCTTTCCAGCTCTTTAAATACGGAGCCTGGTTTTTATAGAAAAAATGCATTACAGGCCCGTTCTTTATAGGAACCACATCATGAATATATTCTGGATCAGCAGCCCAGCTAAAATCATGCACATCAGGAGCAACAAAGCGCCAAGAAATTTTTTCTTCATGCGTTACCTCAGGGTCAAGATCAGCATATCCATGACCAATTTTTTCAGGATTTTGTAAATAACCAGAAGCCGCAACCGTATAGTTTTTGTCAATGTTGATTGTAACGTCAAAATCTCCCCACACCCCATAAAACTCTCGACCTAGATAGGGATTAGCATGCCAACCTTGATCATCGTATTCACAAAGCTTGGGGTACCACTGGGCCATAGAAAAAGCAACACCATCCGCATTGTTTTTTCCAGCTCTACGAACTACGGCCGGAACCTTTACAAAAAAAGACATATCAAGCGTGGTGCTTTTTCCAGGAAGTAAAGGAGAGGCCAAAGCAACCTCTAAAATGGTTTCTTTTGTCGTGTGTGCGATTAAAACTCCGTCTTGTTTTAGAGAAAGAACTTTAACGTCTCCCCAATCATCCTTGTCCAACGAAAGAAGATTTCTAGACATATTTCTTTTGTCGCTATATGCATTTCGCGAGACAGCCTCAAGCCCAGAGCCAGGCTTAAAAGCATTATAATACAGATGATAAAAAACTCTTTGAAGTGTGTCAGGAGAATTGTTCGTGTATATTAAGGACTGCTCTCCAGAATAGGTAAAGTTTTCAACATCCACATCAATAGACATCACATAATCAACATGCTGTTGCCAATAGCCGTTTTGAGCCGTTGCAAAGCCGAAGCAGAAGATTAACAAAAAGGCAAGTTTTTTCATAATTCATATAATTTTAAGTTGTTGTTTAAGCGAACCCCACGGTCTGTGTTTTCAAGCGAACCAAGCTCTACAAAAGCATCGTGCTCAAAGAATAAAAACACACCATTTTTTTGGCAATAACTAAGAAACTCTTCTTTTTCATCCAACGATGTTAGTGGCCTAACATCATAGCTCATTAAATAGGGAACAGGAATGTGCCCGTGGGTTGGAACAAGATCAGCAGCAAAAGCAATTTTTTGACCCTTATAATTTATAACAGGGACCATTTGTTTTTCGGTGTGGCCATCCACAAACAGCACGTCAAATCCAAGAGGAGATTCTGTCAAATAATTATTGACGTCCTTTTCAATATAGTTTAGCTGTCCAGACTCAAGAATAGGAGAAAAATTTTCTTTTAAAAAGGAAGCACCTTCTCTTTTGTTAGGGCTAGCTGCCCACGCCCAATGGTCTTTGTTGCTCCAGTATTTAGCGTTTTTAAAAGCAGTCTCAAAAGAGCTTTCACCAGTTTTTATTACGCCTCCCCCGCAATGATCAAAATGTAAGTGAGTAAGAAAAACATCTGTAATATCATCAGGATGAAACCCGTGTTTTTTTAGCGAGGAAAAAAGAGTGTCTTCACCCCACCTATAATAATAGCTAAAGAACTTCTCGCTTTGTTTTTCGCCCATTCCTGTGTCAATCAAAATAAGCCTTCCTCCGTCTTCAATTAACAGACATCTGGCGGCCATTTGAATCATGTTGTTTGAGTCTGCAGGATTTGTTTTTTCCCAAATAGACTTTGGAACAACACCAAACATAGCGCCGCCATCAAGCATAAAATTACCAGCTATAATGGGATATAAATTCACGAGAAATTAATATTTAGTATTTTTATAAATATAAAACAATATTTTGAAGAAATTAGAAAGAAGTTTAGGTCTTCCAGCAGTAATTGCGATAAGCATTGGAGGAATGCTAGGAACGGGAATTTTTGTTTTACCAGGCATAGCCGCAACTAAAACCGGAGCTTCTTTGTGGCTTGCCTACTTAATAGCAGCCATATGTATTCTTCCTGCCGCCTATTCTAAATCTGAGCTTGCAACAGCGATGCCAAGCTCAGGAGGAACATATGTTTACATAGAAAGAGCTTTTGGCCCTCTTTTTGGAACAATTTCAGGAATAGGCCTTTGGCTGGCTCTTGTGCTTAAAAGCGCTTTTGCACTAGTTGGAATAGGGGCGTACGTTTTGGTTGTTTTAGGGATGGACAGCGCTCTTGTAACAAAAACAGTTGCACTTGTTTTTTTAGCCGCAGTTTTTTTGTTAAACATAGTTGGAGCGAAAAAAGCAGGGAGTTTTCAGTCTTACGCCGTGTTGGTTGCTCTTCTTGTTTTGTCTGCGCTTTTCTTTTTTGGACTACAAGCGACAGATCAAGCAACCCCATTTTTTGCAAAGCTTCAAAACGATATTGTTGAGGCAGGGGGAAGGATGGACCTAATATTCACAATAGCTTTTGTTTATTTATCCTACTCAGGGGTTACCAAGGTTGCCGCAATAGCAGAGGAAATTAAAAACCCAAGCAAGAACCTTCCTCTAGGAATGATTCTTTCATTGCTAATAATTACCGCAGTATATGTTGCCATTTCTTTTGTTTTAACAGCAAACGTAGGCCTTCAAGACCTAAACAATAACTACAGCCCAATACACACCCTTGCCATAGACCTTTCTGGACCAGGCTATGAAATTAACGGAATAAATGTTCTTGGAGCAAGCATAGCAACAATTGCTGTTTTAACACTTGTCTCAACAGTAAATGCAGGGATTTTAGCCTCTTCAAGATTTCCTTTTGCAATGTCAAGAGACGGCCTGCTACCAGAGTTTATGAGTCACGTTCACAAAAGGTTTCTAACACCGGCAAACACTATTGCAATCACATGCGCTGCGGTTGCAGCAGTCGTTCTTTTTTTGGATGTTTTTGAAATTGCAAAACTTGCCAGCGCCTTTAAAGTTATGATGTTTGTTTCAGCCAACCTTGCTGTTATTGTTTTAAGAGAAACCTCAGCACAGTGGTATCAGCCAAAATACATGTCCCCGCTATATCCTTATGTGCAAATTTTCGGAATATTATCAGGGCTCTTTTTCTTGTGGTTTTTAGGAGTGGTCCCTCTGCTTTCAATACTTGGAATATTTCTGCTGGGAACTATAATATACTATAGCTATGGAAAAGAAGTTATGAGGACCGGTGTTTTAAAAAACTATGGCCATAGACCCGCGCTTTACCTGTTTAACAAAAACACAAAAGATCAACCAACAACAACAGCAACAACAACCCCGCTAAGCAGTTTAGACCCAAAAATTGCATCAAACGCAGGAGCCATTGTTCCTTTGTTAGGAAACGAAAACTCTCCAGAAATGCTTGTAGAAATTGCAGCAGCAATTCAAAGCAAAAAGAAAATACAAGCGCTAAAAATAATAGAAATACCAAACCAAACAGATCTTGACGCAGTCCTTGAAGACCCTTCTGCTTCTGTGTCTTTAAAAAGAAGACTTATGGGGCTTTCAGAGTCTAAAGGGGTTGTTGTTGATTTCGAGTCTGTGGTAACACACGAGCTTTCAAACACAATAAACGAGCTAAGCTCACAAAGCAGTTGTGAGTGGCTAGTTATGGGCTGGGACGGAAGATCACACAGCGGAATACTTGTAACAAACCCAATAGGATGGCTGTTGGCAAATATTGACTCAAATCTTGCACTATTTAAAGACAAAGGCGTTAGGCATGTTGGAAAAGTTTTGCTTGCGTTAAGGCCTGGGAGAAAAGACAGGAACTTTATTGAAATAGCTCAAAAGGTGTGTTCATTTTATGAGGCAACCTTAACACTTTTACACGTAGTGCCAGAAAGCACAACAAGCAAAACCATCTTTGATATGGAGAAAAAGTCTTCAACAAAACTAGAGGGCAACACGGTAAAATCAGAAGTTTCAATTGTAAAAAGTGATGACTCCGTGGGCACGATTTCAGGGCTTTCAGCCAGCTACGACCTGCTTATTTTAGGAACGCCTGAAAAAGACAACTGGATAAACGTATTGTTTGGCGGAGGAAAAGATAAGTTTACAGAAGAGGCTGCATGTTCCGTATTAAGACTTACAGTAAAAGACTAGTCGTTAAGTTTTAGCACAGCCATAAAAGCTTCTTGAGGGATTTCAACATTTCCAACTTGACGCATTCTTTTCTTTCCTTTTTTCTGTTTTTCTAGAAGCTTCCTTTTTCTAGTTATGTCCCCGCCATAACATTTAGCAGTTACATCTTTTCTAAGAGCCTTGATGGTTTCTCTAGAAATTATTTTCGCACCAATAGCCGCCTGTATAGGAACATCAAACTGCTGCCTTGGAATAAGCTCTTTTAGCTTTTCACACATTTTCTTCCCAACAAAATACGCGTTGTCCGCATGAATAAGAGCTGACAGGGCATCTACAGAGCGAGAGTTTAAAAGAATATCAACCCGAACAAGTTTAGACGGACGCATTCCAATAGGAGAGTAATCAAAAGAAGCATAACCTTTAGAAACTGTTTTAAGGCGGTCATAAAAATCAAAAACAATCTCCGCAAGAGGCATTTCAAAAACAAGCTCTACTCTTGTTGTGGTCAGGTAGGTTTGGTTTTTAACTATTCCTCTTTTTTCAATACAAAGCGACATAACGTTGCCAACAAAGTCAGACTTGGTTATAATTGAAGCAGAGATGTAGGGCTCCTCAACTCGATCAATTTTAGACAGCTCTGGTAAGTCAGAAGGGTTGTTTACAAGCATCGCGGCCTCAGGCTCTTTTTTTGTATAAGCGAAATATGAAACATTCGGAACAGTTGTAATAACAGTCATTCCAAATTCTCGCTCAAGTCTTTCTTGAACAATTTCCATATGAAGCATTCCTAAAAACCCACAACGAAACCCAAAACCAAGAGCCGCAGAGCTTTCAGGGATAAAAACTAAAGAAGCATCGTTTAACTGAAGCTTTTCCATTGCACCCCTCAACTCTTCATAATCCTCTGTGTCAACAGGATAAATTCCAGCAAAAACCATAGGCTTTACGTCTTCGAAACCCTCAATTGCAGAAGCGCTTGTATCTGCTGCATCAGCAATAGTGTCCCCAACCTTTACCTCTTTTGCCTCTTTTATCCCAGTGATTAAATAGCCAACATCACCAGCAAAAATTTCTGGTTTTTTCGTTTGTTTTAGATTTAGCGTTCCAACCTCATCTGCATCATAGGTTTTACCTGTTGCAACAAATTTTATTTTCTGATTTTTTTTAATAGAACCATTAATTATTCTAAAGTAGGTTTCAATACCTCTAAAAGGATTATATACGGAGTCAAAAACCAGCGCTTGAAGCGGCTTTTCTTTATTACCTTTTGGACAAGGAACCCTTTTTACAATGGCTTCTAAAATTTTATCTATGCCCTCTCCTGTTTTTGCGCTAGCAGGAATAACTTCTTCTTCTGCACAACCTAAAAGATCAACAATATCTTCAGTCACCTCTTGTGGGCTTGCGCTAGGAAGATCAATTTTATTAAGAACAGGAATAATCTCTAGGTTGTTTTCCAAAGCTAAATAAAGGTTTGAAATGGTTTGCGCTTGTATGTTTTGAGCAGCATCAACAACCAGCAACGCACCTTCACAAGCGGCAATTGACCTGGAAACCTCATATGAAAAATCAACATGCCCAGGAGTGTCGATAAGGTTTAAAATAAAACCCGCACCCTCAAAAGAAAAGTTCATTTGGATTGCATGAGACTTAATTGTAATTCCTCTTTCCCTTTCTAAATCCATATTGTCTAGAAGCTGGTCTTGCTTTTCTCTATCAGAAACAGCCCCGGTGTATTCTAAAAGCCTGTCAGCAAGAGTGCTTTTGCCATGATCAATATGGGCTATAATGCAAAAATTTCTAATATGATTCATACAAAAAATTAACAGTGTACAAAAGTAAGCAAAAACCTTCAACAAACTAAACATAAACTGTCATAACAAAAGAGTTCTCTATCTTTACACCAATAATAAAAAAAACAAGCAACGTGGTAAAAATCGCAGATATAGAAATTGGAGACTTTCCTTTACTCTTAGCTCCTATGGAAGATGTTAGTGACCCCCCATTTAGAGCGTTGTGTAAAGAAAATGGAGCAGACGTTGTTTATACTGAATTTATTTCAAGCGAAGGGCTTATAAGGGATGCCGCCAAAAGCAAAATCAAGCTAGACATTTATGAAAAAGAAAGGCCTGTGGGAATACAGATTTTTGGAGCAAACCTTGACTCAATGCTAAAAGCCGTAGATATTGTTGAAAAAACCAACCCCGACATAATAGATATAAATTTTGGGTGCCCAGTAAAGAAGGTCGTTTCAAAAGGAGCTGGGGCGGGAATACTAAAAAACCTTGATTTAATGGAAAGCCTCACTAAAGAAATTGTTAAAAGAACAAGCCTTCCAGTCACAGTAAAAACCCGTTTAGGGTGGGATCATGAATCGATAAAAATAGTTGAGGTAGCAGAAAGACTACAAGACGTAGGTTGCAAGGCGATAGCAATTCACGGCAGAACAAGAGCTCAAATGTATAAAGGAGATGCAGACTGGACATATATAGAGAAAGTAAAAAACAACCCTAGAATGAAAATCCCTGTTTTTGCCAACGGAGACATAAATACTCCAGAAAGAGCAGAACAAATCAAAAACCTAGGACTAGATGGGGCAATGATTGGCAGGGCAAGCATAGGAAACCCGTGGTTTTTTAATCAGGTCAAACATTATCTTAATAATGGCACACATCTTAGGCCAGCCACAATTCCAGAAAGAGTAGAAATGGCAAAAAGACATTTAGAAATGGCCATCGCCTGGAAAGGCGAGAGACTAGGTATTTATGAAACCAGAAGACATTACTCCAATTATTTTAAAGGAATACCGGGGATTAAGCCATATAGACAAAAACTTGTGACCACAGACGAGCCAGAAAAAGTCTATTCAACACTAAATCAGGTCCTAGAAGTTTTCTAAGCCTTAGACCGCAAAACCTTTACCACTTGAGAAGAGGCTATTCTAGAAGCTAGACCCCCCAACAAAACAACGGTAATAAAAACAACCAGAAATGTATTAACTGAAAGAGAAACAGGATAAGCAAGCAAAGGTGTTATCATAAACAAAGAAAAATAGTCTTGTAGCAAAACAAGGAAAAACCCAAAAAATATTCCCAGCAGAGACCCTGTAACAGAAATTAACAATCCTTGATAAAAGAACACCCTGCTGATTTGACTTTTCAGAAGACCAAGACCTACAAGAACGTTTAGGTCACTTCTTTTTTCCAAAATCATCATGATTAGTGCACCAATAACATTAAAAAGAGCAATAACAACAACAAGAGTAAAGATTAGGTAAACAGCAGCTCTTTCTGTGTTTAACATTTTATAAAGAGTGTCGTGTTGAGCAAGACGGTTTTTATAAACAAAAGAGCCTCCCAGAATGTTTTTTATTTTTTCTGTTGCCGTGTTTTCTTGGACAGACTCATTAAAATTAAAATTTAAGGAAGTAATCTGCCGGCTATTATAACCTAAGAGTTTTTGTGCAGCAACCAAAGAAGTAAAAACCTCTAAATTGTTTGTTTCTTCATTAAGCTCAAAAACACCCACAGTAAGAAATGAAGAACGATTAAAAGCGCTGTCAACAGAAAGTATTTGTCCTGACCCAGGTTTTGGCGCGAAAACAACAGGAGTGTTAATATTGTCAAAAACCTCGAGCCCAAGATTGTTCCCAACACCCCAACCCACAACAAGCTCTTTTTCGTTTTCAACAAACCAACGTCCTTTTACCAACAGCGAATCAATAGTGGTTTCTGGAAACGCACCGCCAACCCCCGTTAAAAGAACAATTTGGCTGTTCTTGTCTGTAGTAACCAAAACCCTTTCTTGAACAGCTTTGTGTACGCTAGAAAAACCAGAAAGGGAAGAGAGCTCCTTATAGTCGTCTTCGCTTAGTTCAAAGTTTTTTCCCAAAGAAGCTTCTACTTTTAAGTCAGGCGAAGCATATGAAACAAACTCAAGAGTGTAGTCTTTTAGGCCAGCAAAACCAGAGAGAACAACAAAAAGTGCAGCGGCACTTACAAAAACTCCAAAAGCAGCAAGAAAAGACATTACATTAATTGCATTGTTAGAACTTTTAGACATTAGATATCTGCGAGCTATGTAAAAAGAAGTGTTCACTTGCGTTGTTTATTTATAGGATTGTCCAACCCTTTTAACGAGCTTTCAATTTTGTCAATATAATCTAAAGAGTCGTCAATATAGAAAACAAAGCCAGGAACTCGTCTAAGCTGGTTTTTTGCTTTTTGAGAAACAATGTGTTTTATGCTATTGGCGGCAAAAGAGACTTCTTTTAATATTTGCTGCGACATAGCAGAAGGAAAAACACTTAAAAACACTTTTGCAGATGAAAAATCAACAGAAACATCAACCCTTGTTACAGAAACCAAAACACCTTTTGTTCCTTGTTTTTTCATTTTTTGCTGAATGATTTCAGCTATGTCTTTTTGAAGAATCTTAGAAACCTTTTTTTGACGAGTGTTTTCCATATAGTAAAAATAGGATATTTGAAAGTTTAAATAAAAGAAAAAATATTTTAAACTAACTTTGTATTATGATAAAGAAAATAGAACACGTTGGAATAGCGGTTAAAGACCTAGAAAAATCAAACAAGCTTTTTAAAAAACTTTTAGGACAAGCAAGCTATAAAACGGAAAATGTTGAATTGGAAAATGTAGCAACATCTTTTTTTAAGATCGGGGAGCAAAAAATAGAGCTTTTAAAATCAACCTCCGAAAACAGTTCAATCTCAAGATTTCTTGAAAGAAGAGGAGAAGGAATGCACCATTTAGCATTTCATGTAGAAGATATTTCTAAAGAAATTCAAAGACTTGAAAGCGAAGGGTTTTCTTTTGTTTCAAAAACACCAGTAAAAGGAGCAGACAACAAAATGATAGTATTTTTGCACCCAAAAACAACGAACGGCGTTCTTATAGAGCTTTGTCAAGAGATAAAATAACCTTTTGTGATTATAAAAACATTCATTAATATTGCAAACTATTTGGTCCTATAGCTCATGAAACACCCACATCAGCTGGGCCATGGAGACTTAGATTTAAGTAGAAGTTGAAAGTAAAAGTA
>MDTB01135091.1_pt1 | contig 15713 bp, 14 predicted proteins | sample 811161 | NCBI WGS metagenome assembly MDTB01 (sample SAMN05326650, study PRJNA326480) | marine metagenome | isolation source: seawater | place: Mediterranean Sea | collected 2009 | reverse complement strand
GATCATAATTAAAGGAAATATTATTAAGATATTAAGTGTTCTTATTAACCATGTAGTATTTTCTAATATAAAAATAATATTCAAATAATCTGCTATACCAACCAGACCATACATTGGTATACTCTCTCTTAAAAGATCAGTATTTAAGGTAAATTGAAAAGGAAATCCTACGTGGTAATCAGATGCATCTGGATGGGTAATTGGTCCAAAAGACAAAATAATTATGAAAATTATTAAGAATTTTAAAACTTTAGGTAATTTTAAATATAATAACTTTAGAGCTTTAAGTACTTCTTTAATTTCTAGAATATTTATATGAGTATGATTTTGAATATTATAAGAAACAAAACCAAAAATAGGTATTAGTATAAATGGTAATATAAAAAAGGAATTATCTTCAAAATAATTTGCTAAAAGAATTGAGAAGAATGAAATTACACCAAGGATAAAAATTGCTAGAGTAAAACAAAAAATTAACCTAATCAAATTTTCAAAATTTGTTAATTTAGATTTAAAATTTAAATTAAATAATAAAATAATTGTGGTTACTAATGTTAAAATCATCTTTTAAATTTAGTTTTTGAATTATTTTTTTTGAGCAATTATTAATAAATTTTTTCCTAAAGTGTTTTTTAAAAAAAAATCTAATTTTCTTCCTATTGGAAAAATAAATCTATCAAACATGATTAGTAGTCTGGGGGAAGGAAAAGATATTTTTTTTCTTAACAATTTAAATAAAAGTATTGAAAAAAATCCAGCAGAGTCCGCGTATTCATTTAATTTAATTTCAAAACCTGCTTGATTTAATTTTGTAGAAATATCTTTTTTGTCGTATCTTCTATAATGCTCTACTTCGTTATCCATGTTTGTCCATAGTATTTCCATGGCTGGCACATAAATTAAAATTATACCTTTATATTTTAGTTTTGCGTGTAAATCTTTTATGGCTCTTGAATCATCTTTTATATGTTCTAAAACATTGATTGAAAAAATATAATCAACAGAATTTCTTTCAATTGAAGACATTTCAATAGTTTTAATATTTTTAGATACTAAGTTTTTTCTTAAATTTTTATCTATTTCTATTGCCATTAAATCTACATTAAATTCTGACAAAACATTTGAAAACTGTCCTATTCCAGCACCAAAATCTATAACTTTTGACTTTACTTTATCCCCACAATATTTCTTAAATGTTTTAGTAATTTGATTAGAGATAAAATAATTATAATTTTTTGCTAATCTCATATTAAGAAGAGTTTGAGTTCCAACATAATTATTGTCTATGAAAATTTCTTTCTTCATTTTAGTATTTCTTTAAAATATTTTATTGTTTTAGATAGACCTATTTCAAGACCAACTTTTGGTTTCCACCCTAAAATATTTTTAGCCAATTTTATATCTGGTTTTCTTCTAACTGGATCATCATCAGGTAGAGGATAAAATTTAAATTTTGACTTCGATTTTGTCATTTGAGTAATTTTTTTTGCTAAATCAATAATTTTAATTTCATTTGGGTTACCAATATTAATAGGCCCTTTAATATCTTTATTTATATTCATAAAGTCAATTAATGCATTGATTAAATCATCAACATAACAAAAACATCTTGTCTGCTCTCCATTACCATAGATGCTAATATCATCTCCTTTAATGGCTTGCTTTATAATATTAGATATTACTCGCCCATCCTCGAGCATCATGTTGGGTCCATAAGTATTAAATATTCTCACAACCTTTATTGTTAATTTATATTGTCTCGAATAATCAAAAAAAAGAGTTTCAGCACATCTTTTGCCTTCATCATAGCATGATCTTGGACCTATAGGATTAACGTTACCCCAATACTTTTCATTTTGGGGATGTACATTAGGGTCTCCATAAACTTCACTTGTTGAAGCTTGTAAAATAGGTATCTTATTCTGTTTAGCTAACTCTAGTACATTGATAGTACCTAAAACAGCTGTTTTGACTGTTTTCACTGGATCCATCTGATAAAACTTTGGTGATGCAGGGCAAGCTAAATTATATATTTCATCAACATCTTGATCCAAAAAGTTACAAATATCATGCTGAATAAATTTAAAATTTGGGCTGCCGTTTAGTTTATGAACATTTGCAAGTGAGCTACTATATAAATTATCTAGACAGTATACATGATGACCAAGCCCTATAAGTTTATTACATAAATGAGATCCTATAAATCCAGCTCCACCCGTAACTAATATTTTTTTTATTTTATGCATCTGATAGTCATTTAAAATTATTTTACTTTTCGTTTCCTAATGAAGAATTAATCACCATGTATAAACTCAAACTATACCAAAGAAAACAATTTTGTTGTTGTCCAAACAAATCATGGGTGTTTGAAAATGGCCAAAATAAGCAAATTGAGCTAACAAATGCTGCACATTTTAAAATATAGTTGATTGATTTTAAATCATTTATAATTTTTACATATAACCCTCTGATAATTACTATAACCATCATCGTATAAGATAATCCACCAATAACTCCTGTTTCTCCAAAGGATTGAATATAATGATTGTGAGGATGTTCGTTATTTTTATATGGATCAAAATTTGTTATCAAATCAAGTTCTAAATAATTTTGAATGTTTGTTGGACCAACTCCAGTAAATGGATAGTTTAAAAACGTATTTATCCCTGTTTTCCAAAGACCAATGTACTGTAATAAAGAAGTATTACTTAAATTAATAATATCCATAAAATACCTATTGAACTGCATACGATTAAAATAAAAAAATACTATTAAAAAAAGTAATGCGCAGAATAAAGTAAGAAATGACCTTTTATAATTGTAATATGGCCAAAAAGTTAAAATGACCACAATAATAAAAAAACTAAAAGTACCTACTCGGTGACCAGAAAGAAGAGAGAAGAAAAAAGAAGTGGTAATAAAAAGAATTGAAAGTAGTTTATATTTTTGGCCTGAAAATATAAGTATAATGCTTATAACATAAAAAATTAAACCTATTCTATGGATAAATGGACCATTTAGAGGGTTTCTAAAAGGCCAGTTAAAGGTATTATTATGTGTATAAATAGATTCCAAGCCCATTAATAAAAATATAAATATTAATGAAAGAAAGTTAAACAATAATGCAAAATATAATATTTTTTTTTCTTTAATAAAATATGTTGAGATAGCTACTGTAAAAATAGGAAATCTTATCCACGAAATACCATTCAAAAATGATTCTACTGGCACTAGAGATACAGATGACGAAATAATAACCATTAAAAGAAAAAGAAATGCAAATTTTATCCAAGGTATTTTTAACCATGCCCACGAATTATTAAAGGCAGATTTAAACAGAAATGTAGCTCCAATCATTGTGATTAATAAATCAGTTATAGATTTACTGATCATCATTAAAAAAGGCATTATAACCCATGATAGGATTAATACTTTTTCAAAATTTGATTTAAATTTTATCGAATAAAAAAAATCTTCTATATTATTTTTAATTTCATTTATCAAATCAAAATCCACGAATTTTCATATGAAAATAATATTGAAAATATTAAAATTAATAGTGCAGATACGATGCCAGCTATCCAGTCATCCATCATTACACCTAAAGCACCTTCTAAGTTTTCAGCTTTTTTAATTAAACTAGGTTTCAAGATATCAAAGAATCTAAAACTTAAAAATGCTAGTATATTTAATAATGGAGAAATTCCAGCAAATGAAGTCGCAATTAATTGTCCAGAAAACTCATCAATTACTACTTCGCTTGGGTCTTTTTTATTATTTTTTTCAAGATATATTTTAGTTGTCCACAATCCTAAAATTCCTAAAAGAATCGCTAACAATAATGTTATTTCACTTCCAATATAAATGTTAATCAAAAAACCAATACATGCAGCTAAAAATGAAGTAATAGTTCCTTGAGCAATTGGTATAAGACCAAAAGGCCAAACTATAGATAAATATTTAGCAAATTTAATCCTAAAGTTTTTCATATTATATATATAGTTGAATTATTTGTGGGACTATTACATTAAGATCGAATTTTCTTAATGCTAATTCTCTACTAGCTTTGCCTAATTTAAGTCTTAAATTATGATTCTCTAATAACTTTTTAATTGCAAATGCTAATTTAACTTCATCGTTAACTGGTACAATTATAGCAGTTTTCTTGTCAATTACAGCATCTCTACATCCAGGTACGTTTGTAGTTATTACAGGCAAACCTAAAGAGGCAGCCTCCATTAAAACTTTAGGAAAACCCTCTCTCCATGAAGGCAAACATACTATGTCTATATCTTCATACATTTTATGCAAATCGTATTGATGCCCTTTATAAACTATTAAACCCTCAGCAGACCACTTTGCTAATTTTTTAATACTAATTGCAGAAGGATTTGCACTTTCAGCATTTCCAGCTAAATAAAAATTTCCTTTTACATTTTCTTGTTTTAGAATTCTCGAAGCACCAACAAATTCAGCTATACCTTTTTCATAAATCATTCTAGCAGGTAACAATATATTCCTTGTACTAGTTTTTTTTAGTAGAGGCTTGAGCTTTGAGGTATCCACACCTGACCCACCAATTATTTTTGCTTGTTCATCACTAAATTTTATAATTGATTTATAATTATTATAATCATCTTTATTTTGAAAAATAATGGCATAGGTAATTTTCATGAGTGCCATTCTAAAACAAAATTTATAAATTGTCTTAAATAAGACCTTGTAAAAAGACTTTTTCCCTGTAAATAATGTACCTGCACCAGATACTGATAAAACTAGTTTTACTTTGTGAATAAAATTACATGCTATCGATGCCATTAAATTTCCCTTTGCCGTAGCAGCATGTATTGTAGTTGGCTTAAACTTTTTTAAAAAAAATATTAATTGAAATAGTCCTAAAATTTCAGTTATTGGATTTCTCATTGATTGAGAAAATGAACATTGGAAATGTTTAATGTTTATTTTTATTAATTGTTTTATAGCATTTTCTTCAATTTCTTTATTAACATTATAACCTGTAATTAAACATACTTCACCACCTAACTCTAAAACTTTAATAGCTAGTGGTAGTCTATGACTCACAAAAAAGGCTGCATCATTAATAACGTATGCTACTCTTAAATTAGACATTAATATCTCAAAATTTTATACAGTATAATCAACAAGTTTTTTTTCAAAGGTGTTTTTTAAGTCCATAATTGAACCATTTACATTACACCATGATCTTAAGCTCTTTATGCCAATTTTTTTGAAAATCGAATGGGGGACCGTAATTATTACCAAATCATATTTCTCTTTAACTGGTTCTAGAACCATCTGAAAATCGAAGTTTATGTTTATATTTATTGGGTCAACTAAAGGATCATAAACATCAACATTAGCATTAAATTTTTTTAATTCTAAAATTAGATCAAAAATTTTAGAGTTTCTTATATCTGGGCAATCTTCTTTAAATGACAGACCTAGAATGAGTATCTTTGATTCATTTATGTTAAGTTTTTTTTCATTCAATAATTTAAAAATTCTTTGAGCGAAATAATTACTCATTCCATCATTAATTTTTCTTGCAGACAAAAGTAAATCTGGCATGACACCAGCTTGTTGTGATTTATGAATTAGATAGTAAGGGTCAACTCCAATACAATGACCCCCAACAAAACCTGGTTTGAATGGTAGAAAATTCCATTTTGTATTTGCTGCATCTAAAACATCATTCGTACTTATATCAAGGGAGTTAAAAATTTTTACAAGTTCATTCATAAAAGCAATATTTAAATCTCTTTGAGTGTTTTCAATTACTTTTGCTGCTTCAGCAACTTTTATATTAGGCGCTTTATATATACCCGCCTTAATAACTGACCCATAGACTTTCTCAATAAGGTCTAATGCCTGTAAGTTACTTGCAGAGACAACTTTTTTAATATTTTCAAATTTATGTGTTTTATCTGCAGGGTTTATTCTTTCTGGACTATAACCTACTGAAAAATCTTTATTTAAACTAAGTTTGCTAAATTTTTCTAGTATTGGAACTACTACGTCTTCAGTTACACCAGGATAAACTGTACTCTCAATTATGACTATATCATTTTTTTTGATAATTTTACCTATTGTTTCTGAAGCATTTTCTATAAACGAAAGGTCTGGATTTTTATATTCATCTATTGGAGTTGGTACGGTTATTATATGAAAATTTGAATTTTTAATATCTTCACAATTATAGGAAAATTTAATATTTATTTTTTTGAGTTCTCTACTAGAAACTTCCCCTGTTTCGTCTTGATAAAGTTTTAGTCTATTAATCCTTTCTTTTTTTAGATCATATCCAACAACTTGATAATTTGCTTTGCTAAATGCTACTGCAACTGGCAAACCAACATAACCAAGACCTATAACTGAAATTTTAATATTATCTATTTGCACTAAATTAATCCCTTACTTATACTCCACTGCTGCCACATTAATATTGGCCAAAGTCTATAATCCCAATTTCGGGTATTTTTAAAATGCTCATCTAAAGTTTGACGAGCTAAATTTCCTCTTATAATACCATCATTTGGTAAGTTTTTCTTATCAAAAAGATTAATTGCCCAGTCTTTTAGCGGTCCTCTTAACCACTCATTTACAGGTAAACCAAAGCCTTGCTTAGGTCTATCAATTAGATTTTTTGGAACATAGTTATATAATATTTCTCGCAAAATCTTTTTCCCTCCATTTTGATCCAATCTCCATTCTAATGGGGTAGACCACATAAATTGAGCTAGAATATGGTCCAACAAAGGAGCCCTTGTCTCTAAACTGTGTGACATTGCCGCTCTATCAACTTTAACTAAAATATCGTTTGGTAAATAGTTTAATTGATCAGCTAACATCATGTTTTCAATTCCTCCCAACTCTTTATTAAATTTATATTTAAATTGTTCGTCAAAAGAAACTAAAGTTTTGTTTGGCCAATAAGTTATTAATTGATCATAATAATCCTCTAAATCTTCAGAAAGCATAATATTTGACGCTTTATAAACTTTATCTCCTAATCTCTTTATTCTAATAAATTCACCTACATTATTTACAAATTTTGGAGGAAAGAATTGAAAAAAATTCGCTAAGGCTATTCTTAAATATAACGGTCCTTGAGTTAATAAATTAAATGATTTATTTGCAAAAATATATCTACTATAACCTGAAAAAATTTCGTCTCCTCCATCACCTGATAAAGCGACTGTTACATGTTCTTTTACTAGTCTTGATAACAAGGTTGTAGGTATTTGTGATGAGTCAGCAAAAGGCTCACTATATACATTTGGCATATCTTCAATAAGTTTTATGGCGTCATTGGGTTTTGCAAATAATGTAACATGTTCTGTATTCAAATGTTTAGCGACAGCCTCTGCATAACAACTCTCATCATACATTTGATCTGCAAACCCAATAGAAAATGTTTTAATTTTTTGTGATGAAATTTTTTTCATTAATGCAGCTACAATAGATGAGTCGACACCTCCTGACAAAAACACACCTAAGGGAACATCTGATAAAGTTTGACCTTTTAAAACATCTAATAATATATTTTCAAGTTCACTTTTACATTCATCATATGAACCTTTATAGAGGTTCTTTTGACCGTTTAAAGCAACTTCCTTAGCAGACCAGTATCTATCCTCACTGGATACAACATATTTTCTATCTTTGCTTAGAGATATAACTGTTTTTGTCCCAGGTATAATTTTTTTAACATTCTCCCAAATGCTTAAAGGGGCACCAATATATCCTCTCTGGAAAAAACAAGAAATTGCTCTTAAATCTAATTTAGGAGAAAAGCTAGGGATAAATGAAAAGGATGAAATTTCAGATGCAAATGCAAAAGTACCATTTTTAAAATTTAATAGATATAGGGGCTTTTCACCATACCTATCGCGAACTAAATAAATTTTTTTGTATTTTTGATCAAATAGAGAAAAAGCAAACATCCCCCTTAAAAAGGTAAGGGTTTTATCTATACCTAATATTGAAAATGATTCTACTAAAGTTTCTGTGTCTGAAGAGCTTTTCCATTGAATGTTTTGTTTATGTAATTTTAATAATTGTCTTAATTTTAAATGATTATAAATTTCACCATTAAACGAAATAGTATACCTGCCACACTTTGAGTGCATTGGTTGATTACCACTTTTAGAAAGATCTAGGATTGATAATCTTGTATGGATAAAAAAAACTTTATCTTTAATTGAACGCCAAGATCCTTTATTATTTGGTCCACGATGATGAAGTGAAGATTGCATTCCTTGAACAATATTTGAAATTTGAGTTTCTGATCCTTCCAAACCAACTAAACCTGCAATTCCACACATTATTAAACCCTTTCAAAAAGTTATAATGAATTAAAATAGTTTCTATGATTTTGTAACATATTATTGAGAGTAAATTTTTTCTTAACAATATCATAACTATTATTTCCTAATTTTTCTATTAATTGTGGTTTCTGAATAAGATTTACTATACTATCTGCCATTTTTTGCTTATTCAACAATGGAACAATAATTCCTGTCTTTTTGTGATTAATTAGTTCATTAACACCTTTAATATCATAACCAATTACTGGCTTTCCATAAGACATACCCTCAAGTATACTGGTTGGATTTCCTTCAGGAAGAACTGAGGGGATTACCATTATTTTGGCAACTTCAAATAATTTTGATATATCGTTAACAAAGCCAGTTATATTAACATTATTATGGAGATTTCTTCGAGTGATTTCTTTATGAACTAAGCCATTCATGTCATCTCTGCCAGCAAGTATAAATTCAACTTTATCATCCTTTTGTAAAACTTTTTCAATTACAGTCAAATACTCCAATATTCCTTTCCTTAGTGCAAAGTTCGACAAGGTTAGAATAATATTTTTTTTTGAATTTTTTATTAAGATTTGTTTTTCTTGTATTTCAACACCATTATAAATAAGAGTTATTTTCTCTTTTGGTATTTTACAACTTAATTTCAAGGTATCTACAGCAGATTTTGAATTACATACCCATCCATTAGTTTTAAAAATGAATAACCTTTCTAAAGCTCTGAAAATTTTATCATCAGAATTGTTACTTATAGGATTCCATCTGATTGCATGAATAATTTTAGGGGTTTTAACAAAAATTGAAAAAAGCCTTATAATTGTGCAAGCCTTAAAACCACATATATATAGATTATCAATTTTTTCTTTCTTTGAAAAAATTAGTGCTTTTATACAGCTCAAAATTAATTTAAATATAGATTTATTTTTAAAACCAAACTTATGAACATAAAAATTAGAATCAATTTTTGTTTCTAAAACAGAAGCATCTCCAGTTAGAGACCCTAGTAAATATTCATTTTTTTTTCCTTTGGATGCAAGCCTAGACAGACTTCTTTCGGCACCTCCAATATCACCACTTGAAAAAAGTATCAAAGTTTTTTTAAATTTTGTCATAGTTGTATTTTAATTTTTTAAAAGATTAAGCCATTTTTCAGCAATTTTATCTAATTGAAAATCCTTGGCTCTTTTAAATGCATTTTTTGAAAGAATTGAATGAAATTCATCATCCTTTATTAGTTTTAGCATTTTTTTTGTTAAAAGGTTTTTATTTCCTTGTTCCACAAGAATGCCATTTATATTATTTTGGATAATTTCTCTTGGACCAAAATCACAGTCAAAAGCAATAACAGGACATCTAAATGACATTGCCTCCAAAATAACATTTGGCCAACCTTCATAATATGAGGTTAAAGCAAGAAATCTAGCATTTTTATAATAATTATCAAAATCCTTCATAAAACCTAAAAAATGTACTCTTCTTTCAACATTCAGTATCTTACACAGTTTTTCAAGCTTAAGCCTCTCAGGTCCTTCCCCAATAAAGACTAGGTTAATATCAGTATCAAGGTTTGAAAAACTTTCTATCAATCTTCCGAAGCCTTTTTCTTTACTCAAACGACCAACAGCTATAATGTATGGTTTTTGAAAATTAACTTTATTTTGTAAATTATTTTTATTAGGTATAAACTGAACCGGATTATTGATAACTCTTAATTTCTCCTTTTTTATTCCAATGTTATAAATTAAGTTTTTCAAACCATAAGAAGGAACTACCACTTTATTAGATAAATTATATAATAAGCGAGCCATTGCTCTTGTAATTGTTGAGTAATGCTGTAGATTTGTTCTAACACTTATGATTAAAATTTTTCTTTTATTAGCGATTGTACATCCCAATATTGAAACAAAATTTGCACTTTCAGTAAACGACACCACTAGATCAGGATTTTCTTCTTTTAAAATTTTTTGAAATTTATAGATTCTTATAAAATAGTTATAGACTTTAAAAAGTATTTTGATTTTTGCTGGTGCATTTAAATCATATATTTTTGTATCAACATTAAAAAATTGATTAGAGGTATCAAACAAACAAAAACTTACATTTTGTTTTCTTTGCCATTCTTTACTTAATAAAGAAAGTACTTTCTCAGCACCTCCACAATGCAAATTAGGTGTTAAAACTAGTATTTTCACAGCTATTATATATATTTAGGAGAAATATTAATTATTTTATAATACATACTTATAACTCTTTCTTCGGATGAGAATATAAATTTTTTTCCTTAAAAAAATCGGTAGAATATTGAAAACCAAAAGACAAATACTGAATATTTTATTTTTTAATTTTTTTTGAATAATAAGAGATTTTAAAATAGAAATTATTGATTTTAAAGTAAATCCACTTAATGAATAGTATATACCCTGAGTAATTAAAAAGTAACTATACTTCTCTGTAGCAACTTCTCTCATAATTTTTCCATGATTTTTTAAAATAATATCAATGGCATATGCCATATTTTGTGATCTTCTAAGTGTACTTTCAGGAGAGGTTAGATTTTCTTTTCTATCTCTGAAATATACTCTAGCTATTTTTGATGTTAAAACATAATCAAAAAATCTATTTATTTCCCAATGTCTTATAGCCTCATAGCCTGAAATATTTTCTGGCCAGGGGCAAATATTTATAATTTCTTTTTTTTGAATAGATAAAAATTCCCCCGAAAATTTTTCAGCCTTGATAGTGTCTAGATATTTTACCAACAAGGGCGATGAAACTAAATAATTTTCAGATTTTCTTGTTTGACTATCAATTGAAGAAAAGCCAATTGCTCCTATTGTATTATTAGTTATTTTTATCTCATTTACCATTTCAGAAACAGACTTTTCATTATAAAAAGTATCATCACTATCTATATATATAACGTACTTACAACTCTTAGGTATGTATTTTTCACCCTTATTTCTTGCTGCGTTTGCTCCTAAGTTTTTTTGCTTTATGTAGATTAGATTTTTTATTTTAAAATTACTTACTATTTTTTCAGTGTTATCTGTTGAGCCATCATCTATAATTATCCAAATAAAACTTTTATATGATTGTTTTTGTACTGATTTATATAGTCTCTTCAACAAAATTCCATTATTATAACTGGGCGTAATAATTGCCAATTCTTTTTTTATTTTTTCAAATTTGTTTTTCACACAGTTATCTTCCTATCATTCTTTTCAAAACTATTTCAATTAATCCTCTTTCGTGACCCTTGTAAAAAATAAAGCTCAATGGAATTATTATTAAAAAAAGTGGTATTACAATAATTAGTTCTATAATGTTTGGCAGGTTTTTAACTATAATCAAATGATCAAATAAAATTATTGAAAAATTACAAAATATAAGCCAAGATATCCATTTTAGATGCCTGTACCAAAAAATCTTTAATTTCAATTTATGCAAGCTTATTAATGATAAGACAAGAACTACTATACTCGCTATCGATGTTGCTAATGCAATTCCAATTACACCTAATTTTAAGTGATATAAAGCAATGTAGTTCAATGTAATATTTAAAGTAAGGCCAAATATTGTTCTATAAACTATTATGTGTAATTTGTTCTCAACTTGAAATATTTGATCTATAGCTCTTTGTAAAAGTAAGGGTATTATCATAACTGAAAATACTTGCAAAATTGAGAATACTTTCAAAGTATCTTTACCTGTAAATTTTCCTCTTTCAAAAAGAATAGATATTAAATTATCACTAAAAAATAACATAAAAACTATTGATGGTATTGAAAAGAATATCACAAGTGACATCATATCGTTTACTTTTCTAGTTTTGTTCGATAATTCACTTTCGTCTGAATATAGTGTCAAAAAATAATAAGGCACACCTACTACACTTGGTATTATTATGATTATTGTTGTCGCGTATGCTATAGCTGATATATCTCCAGACCCTAAAAAAGATGCAAAAAATCTATCACTAAAAATAAATAGGTAATTCGAGCCATGAAGTAAAAACAGTAAAGGAACTAGAGTTAAAAGATTTAAAATTTCTTTATTAAAAGGATTTTTAAACCAAAATATTTGAGAAGTGTTGATGTAAACAAATATTATCAAAAAAGGAATGGTAATGCTTAATGAGTAAGACCAGTAAAGAACGTTGGAGTTATTAAGATAAAAATAAATAGATAATAGCACAATTATACTAGCTAAAATTTCGTACAAATAATAAATTATAAATTCTCTTTTTGCTTTTAAAATTGAACCGGCAAGGCTTAAGGGAAGAAATAATAAAATTGCTGGTAGAAGCCAAAAGAATGAATCAGATAATTTATTTTTCATTTCTTCACTAAATCCAAAAGCCATATAAGCTATGATATCAGGAAAAATTAGAAATATAGCTAAAATTAAACCTGATATTATAAGAGAGAGAGATAAAAATCCTCCTACTAAATTTTCAATCTCAATTTTTTTTTCAAGTTTTATATAATTTACTAGTTTAGGAATTGCTATCACATCAAACACATGAGACCAGGATGAAACCAATACTCCAATTATTGCAATAGACATATAGAATATATCTAACTTTACTGTAAGCCCGATTGCTCCAGCAATAATTATGTGTTTAAGGAAAGCGAAAAAAAATAACAATGATTTAAAAATTAAAGTAGAAAGCGCTGCTGATAAACCATCTTGTTTTTGCAACATAATTTTACCTAATTAGTTTTAAAAATATTATTGTTTTTTAGCTAACAAATATATTCTTGGAGATGTAATAGCTTTGCCAAGTTTTCCAAGAAGGAATTTAGTTATATTTTTTACTAAACCATAAAGATCTAATTTCCATTCAGTAAAAGCCAAAACTTTTATTTTTTGGACTTTGAATTTTGTACTAAATAAAAGATTGAGCTTATTTTTATCAAAACTACTGTAGTGGCCCCATCTGTGAAATTTATCTCCACAATTTGGACAAATCACCTCATTTTCTTCTAATATCTCATTAAATGGAACAGTTACAAAAACGTAACCTCCTGGTTTTAAAACTCTATAACTCTCTTCTATTGCATTATTTAATTTAGTTAAAGGAATATGTTCTATAACTTCACTTAAAATTATTACATCAAAAAAATTATCTTTAAATGGTTGATTTTCAATAAAACCTATTTCTGCCTTTATTCCATATTTTTTTTGTTCCTTTACTATATTCTCGGAAGGATCTAATGAATAAACTTCAAAAGCTTCACTTAATAATTGTCTCTCTATAAAACCTAACCCAATTCCAACATTTAACACTTTAGAAGCTTGTTTTGTTTTATTCTTTACTTGATTTATTAAAAAATTATACCTAGGCAAAGCAGATAGGAAGGCTTGCTTATTACCAGCTTGAAAATGATCCCATATTAACTTTTGATCTTCTTTTTTGTTATTCATTTGTTTTTTTCTTAAATAAATAATTACTATTATCAATTTTCTTATCCAAAATAAAATTACTTTGATTAAGATAAGAAAAAATTTGATTTGATGAACTTGAAAAACTTGCTAATAAATCATCTATTATTTCAATAAATACTTTATCAGTTTTAACAAGAGTTTCCCTACCACCCTCTAAAACAGAAAGCTCATAACCTTCTACATCTATTTTTAAAAGATTTATTTTATCTAAGCTCTTACATATTATATCTAATGTAAGAATTTTTTGATCACCTTCTTGAGTAATCTGGTTCATATCATCAGCTTTTCTATTTTGAATGCCAGCAAATCCGACTTTATTTCCAACAATACAAGAAAAAACTGATATATTTTTTTTGTTCAATTTGATATTTTTTTTTAAAAAATTTGCAATTCTCTGATTTCCTTCTACTGCTATTATAGTACCATTAATACCAACAAAATTACTAGCCGCTAATGCTAAATGTCCAATATTAGCACCTACATCAACATATGTATCACCTTTTTTAAGGTTTTTATTTATATAATCTATATCGCTATTTGAATAATTAGGATTTAACCATAAAGTGGTTGATATTGATGTAGGGAAGAAAATTAAAGAACAATATTTTAATTTTATTTTAAAAAATTGACAAAATCTAGAGTGTCTTAATAAGCGTGAAACTAAAAACCAAAAACTTTTCATTTATTTTTCAAAACGTTTAAAATGATAAATTATTATTAACTTGATAATTTTAACTAAATTCTTAATATGTCTTAGTCCTAATAAAACTTATTTTTGTCAAACAAATAATTTATTATTAATGAAAAAAATTATTAAAAAAAAAGATACTAGGTTTGAATTTGGGAAAAATTGGTCTGCATATTCAAAAGTAATAAATGATAATGTTGTTAAAAAATCTATTCTTAGTTTAGAAAAATTACTTCCTAAAACTTTTTCAATTAAAAAAATGAGTTTTTTAGATATTGGTTGTGGAAGCGGTTTACATTCTATATCCGCTAAGTTGATTGGTTTTAAAAAGGTTGTGTCTGTTGATTATGATATAAATTCTGTTTCAACTACAATACAAAATGCCGAAAAATTTGGTGTTGAAATTGATGTTTTTGAAGATGATGTTCTTAATACAAACATCGATAAAAAATTTGATGTAGTATACTCTTGGGGTGTACTTCACCATACAGGAAATTTGAGAAAGGCTATTAAGGAAAGTTCGAATCTTGTATCAAAAAAAGGTCTATATATTATTGCAATTTATAGGAAAACAAAATTTTGTATAATGTGGGAAAATATAAAATACTTTTACTGTAGATCTAATAGTTTTTTTAAGTTTGTATTATTTTTATTATACTTTTCAATATTATTATTTAGATTATTAATTTCTTTTAATATTAAAAATTTATCAAAAATAGAAAGGGGTATGAGTCTATATTATGATGCAATAGACTGGTTAGGTGGATACCCCTATGAAAGTGCTTCAAAAGATGAAATTGTTAATATGGTTGGAGATAAGTTTAAGTTGACTAATTCTTTCTCTACCTCAAATAGTATTGGTTTATTGGGAACTGGTTGTGCAGAATATATATTTCAGAAAAAATAATTTATTTTTTTTCGCCAATAGCAACCCAATATGGTATTTGATTACTAAATTTGATATTAGTTAAGCCACAATTTTCCATCATTATAATAATTTCTTTTTTAGTAAATCTATGTTCAAGTCTAGTTCCAAATCTATCTAAAGCATCCGTTTTCATTGTATATAAACTATTGTTTTTATATGATGAGATTGGAATATTAGTTACATCAAAACCAAATTTTTCTAACTTTAATGATACTCTTGCTAAGGGAAAGTAAATAAATAAAGCTATTAGCTGAGTTATAAAGAGTTTAATTTTGAAAGGGAACTTTGAAATTATTTTCCTTGT
>MDTB01123312.1_pt1 | contig 15713 bp, 10 predicted proteins | sample 811161 | NCBI WGS metagenome assembly MDTB01 (sample SAMN05326650, study PRJNA326480) | marine metagenome | isolation source: seawater | place: Mediterranean Sea | collected 2009 | reverse complement strand
TATTGAAGAAAGAGATTCATAGGTTGCACCTGATGTTGAACCAAAAGGAATGCCGTTCGCTAATCTTCCCTCAATGCCTGGGCTAAAAAAACCTAGGACCGTTCCTTTAAAAAAATCTGTTTTACGCCACAGGGAATAAGCCAACTGCTTTTGGAAATGTTTGATTTGGTTCACTCCGGACCTGGTCATTGGAATGTACTTATGGCGCCCAGTAGTTCCGCTGGTTCGAGTATAAAAAACAGGGTCGGTAACCGTGAGCTCCAAATTTCCTTGCTGCTGACGTGTGATGTAAGGTTCCAAATTATTGTAATCGTTAATTGGAACCCGCTCACGAAACTCTTCCACCGATGAAATTCTTTCAAAATTGTGTTTCTTCCCAAACTCAGTCTGCGAGTTTTCTCGTAGAATTTTGAGTAGAAGATTTTCCTGAGTCTTTTCAACTGTTAGCGATGCCTTTAGAAGAGATGTCCGCAGCGTGATGCGTGTCCAGAGCATATAAATGCCAACCACAATGTTGGTTAAAGCCGCCTTCATTTGTCTGGCTCGTGCTCAGTGGGTTGGGTCAAGGGAGCCATAATCTGAGACAAAAAACCACGCGGCCATTTCTTGTTACCAATGCCGACCTCAGAAACCATCCTTTCCTTTGGTAAAAGTCGTGTTCCAAAGCAGGTGTCCCAAATAATAAGATTGTTGCCATAATTGGCATGCCCTTCAGAGATTATTGTAGAGTGGTGCCAACGGTGAAGTTCAGGCCCCGCAACAATCCAGTTCAAAAATCCGAGACGGACGTCTGCATTCGAGTGTTGATAAAAGCCGTTGACTGCATAGAAAACAAAATAGGCCGCGATAACTTCTGGACCAACTCCCAGAAGCAAGAATGGTAAACTGTCACCTAGAAATTGAATTGTTTTATCCAAGGGGTGGAAACGTCCAACATTCATTGTGTAAAGCTTGTCCGAGGCATGGTGAACGGCATGAAGTTTCCAAAGAGGATTAAATTCGTGCATTGAGCGGTGAATCCAGTAACGGAAGAATTCCGCTATTAAAAGCATCATGAAAACCTGAACAAGAAGTGGCCATTCGTGAGGCCAAAAGTCTAAAACAGTAACAAATGAATTTCCCGCAAAAGTGATAATGACTGCGGGTATGACAAATTTGAGTAATGCCGGTATACCAACTTGAACAATGATAAGAAACATTCCGTCTGGAATAAGATCCTTAACTTCGGGTCTCCACTCATCACGCGCAGGGTTGAAGTTTTCATGAATTATAATGCCTAAGGTGCCAATCAGAACCGAGAGATATGATGCGAATGGTAATGGTGAGCCAGACTTAATCATCCAGAAAAAGAGAGCCATGCTGAGTATAATCAGGAAGGGGTACCCGAGGTAACGGGACAATCTAAAATTAGACTTCTTTGATTTCCCTTCTGAGAAAGCGTGGCTCATGATCATTATGTAGGAAATTAATACAAAGTGGAAAGCGGTGGGTACTGCACCATCAAACCAAATATGGTTACTAAGATCAAAGAGACCTATGATTACCCGCTTGAGCATGAGAGCTACGTATATCCAACCGATTACTGCCAGGACCCTACTTACCCTTTGGCTTGTACTTAGATGAGGTAGTCTCAAACAGCCGAGGATCATGACCCCAAGAATCAATAGCTGTAAGGCGAGTAGTATAGGGTAGGGCATCGCCTCACTGTGCCAAGCATCAAATGAAGGGAGTATCGAGATTTGCCATTTTCCTACTAAAGGCTGCATTGCGATTCGGAAGGCGAAAATTACAACCAGAACTGAGAGTAGTGCGCGATAGGGTATCCGAGAATCACGACCGGATTTTTCTAAAGAAGATGCTTCATTTTTAGCACGACTCATGTCTAACAATAGCATATAAAGTTCATAAAACACAAAGGCAATTAAACTCAATTCGAATAGGTAAAAACTTATACTAGATGAATATTTTTCATCCTTCTTAAGAAAAGACTTATTCTTGTATTCGCTTTACAAACAGTGTATTAGAGAGTGAACTCCATTTCCCTCCCGCTACTATGAAACTATTAATTTTATTATCCACTCTAATACTTTCATTTGAAGTTTTAGCTCAGGACGAAGTAAATGCCGTCATCGAAGGTAGAAAATCTTTTGAAACCTTTGGCTGTATGGTTTGTCATGCAACCACTGAAAATGATAAATCTGTACGATCCGGGCCTAATCTTTATGGATTATTTCAGAATACACCTCGAAGCCGCGAGGTCTTGAGTTCGGCCTCAGGAATCAAGGTCAGTGTCAAGGCTGATAAGGCGTATTACATAAATTCGGTGAGGAAGTCATGGGACGTTCTTGCTATCCATGAAGTAGGATCAAGCAGGGGGCAGGCCTTTCCTAAGGTCATGCCAATGTACTCGAAAGAAGTCATTCCTGATCAGCATGTGGAATTTATCTGGCACTATCTAAGGACGCTTTCTCCTGCCAGCAAGGCAGGTCCTAAGGTTGTTAAGATTAAAGCCAACAAGGGAGCTGAACCGAAGACACTTCTTGACATTCGCAACGAAATTGTTGTTACTGATAGGGCTCGAGTCATAAGAGCGCCGCTTAGAGGGTCAAGCGGAAGGGCAATGCATGTTGGTTTCCCAAATGGAATGAATTATACTTTTGATCCTAGAGTTCTTTCGGTGCGTAATGTTTGGGCAGGGGGTTTTTTGAATCTGTCTCAGGAAAGGTCAGGAAGAGGTAGGCCAGGTTCTGCAAGGGGCCAAGGGAACAAAGTATACTTTGAGGGCAAAGGACTACTTCAGCCTATCCTAGCTAGTGGTGAGTCGGTTGATTTTGAATTTAAGGAGCCCGACGTGATGGATCATAAGGCGATTGAAAAGTGGCTTTGGGAAGATAGGGATTTTTCTGAATTATTGTCCTCGACCGATGCAGAGTATGGTGGTCACCGGTTAAGGTCATCCGACAGTGTTCCAGTTTTCAATTTTAGGGTAGGCAAAAACAAGATATCACAATCTATTGAATTAACTGACGACGGACTCATTGTCATTGAGCTTTCATCGGAGCTTGTTGAAGATCAAAAATTCAAGATTTCGAAGGATGGTTTGACCGATATTAATGTGAGTGGAGGAAAATTATCAGATGACCAATGGCTTATAAGCGCAAACGATGGAGAAAAAATAAGTAAGTTCATTTTTAAGGCAAAGCTAAATGGCGGACTTATAGCCAGACCGATTATAGGTAATAAAGAAGACTGGTCTCAGCAACCAGTGAAGAAAAATTCTGAAAAGCTTGGACGACAAATTCTCGAAGTTCCTCCGGGATATTCATTTGAAAACTGGGAGGCTCCAAAAGATCTTTATGGTAGGAGTCAGCTCTTTGAGCCAACAGGAATAGCAGTTGCAAAAGACGGGACAATTGTAGTAGCGACAAGGTCAGCAGGAATTTGGCGAATCAAAGAAGGTAAGTGGTCGCTCTTTGCAGAAGGGTTGTACGAGGCCTTGGGGATTATAATTGAGGATGAGAAAGGTGACCGGATTGTCGTGATGCAGAAGCCAGAGCTAACAAGAATAAGTGATACTAATTCTGATGGTAGGGCTGATCTGTATGAAACCCTATGCGATGATTTTGGGTTTCATGCAAACTATCATGAGTATGCTCACGGTCCTGCTCGAGACAATGAGGGTAATTACTATTTTACTTTAAACCTATCTCACGGAGGTAATGAACGCACGTCGTGGAGGGCCGGAGGGCCATACATGGGATCAATGGGAGGGTACAGAGGATGGGCCTGCAAGGTCACTCCTAGTGGAGAATTTATTCCTTTCGCGAATGGTCTAAGGAGCCCTGCAGGCATTGGGTTTGGACCAGACGGCAGGCTATGGTATGCTGAGAATCAGGGAGAGTATGTTGGTTCATCAAAGGTTGTTCCGCTCGAGGAAGGCAAGTTCTACGGACATCTTTCTGGGCTGGTCACGTTGCCTGGAAAAATGAAACCTGATTCGCCGGAATTAAAGTTTGATAATTGGAAGGATAAGATTCGTAAAGGAGCTGTTTGGCTTCCGCACGGTAAGGTGGCGAATTCACCAGGACATCCTGCTTGGGACATGACAGATGGAAAATTTGGTCCTTACAACGAACATATGTTCATTGGCGATCAAACGATGTCTAACCTTTTTAGAGTGGTTGTTGAAAAGGTAAATGGTCAGGACCAGGGCTGTGTTGTCCCTTTTGCAAGGTTCTTTGCCTCAGGTGTTATGCGGCCTGTTTTTCTAAACGATGGAAGTTTGTTAATAGGTCAGACTGGTAGAGGTTGGGGAGCCTGGGGAGGACAAGAAGGTTGTTTGCAGAGAATAATTTATGATGGGAAAACTGAGTCTGGTGAAATCTTTAGTGTTCATGCCCATAAGCAAGGATTGGAGGTTCGTCTTACCAAGTCTCTAAATGGAACCGTAGAAGAAAAAATATTAACAGATGTTCTAAAAATAGAATCTTGGTACTACACTAATACGGGAAGGTACGGTTCACCCGAGCATGATAAGAGACAAGATAAAATAGAAAAGATAGCTATTAGCACGGATCGAAAATCATTCGTCATCTCCATAGCCGAATTTGAAAGTGCCGAAAAGTGGTTGGATAGGATCTACCATTTAAAGGTTAATGGAGCGGACAAACTTTTTGATAAGAATTCACCTAAGAAAGATCTTACTGCGTATTACACACTTAGATCAGTACCTAAGTAATCAGAATAATTAGGTCAGAGGTAGAGGCTTTCCGTCACTGATAGGGAATGGTCTTCCAAGTCGGTCAGTGATGGTCGTCTTGTGGGGTATGCCAAACGCTTCGAAGATTGTTGCGTGCAAGTCTGCAGGTCCACATGCTTTTTCTGCAGGTTCAGATCCTGATTTATCTGATTTTCCATAGACCTGGCCACCCTGAATGCCGGCACCTGCAAGAGCAACCGAGTAACAGCTAGGATAATGATCTCTTCCCGCGGATCCGTTTATCTTAGGAGTCCTTCCAAATTCAGTTAAAAATACGACAAGAGTTTCATCAAGCATCCCGCGATCACTCAGATCATCAAGTAGTGCTGCTGCCGGCCTATCGAATGCCGGAAGCATGGTGTTTTTGAGGCGGTTGAAATTGTCTGCATGAGTATCCCAGTGATCACCTTTAGAACCGTTAAGGTCACCAGCCGAGCAGGCCACCGTCACTATTGGAACATCAGCCTCGATGAGCCTTCGGGCCAGTAGCATGCTCTGCCCGCATATATGATTACCAAATTTACTCTTTGTAGTTTCTGATTCTAAGTCTAGGTCAAAGGCCTTTCTGACATCAGGGCTCATCAGCATGTCTGTTGCGAGTCCTCTGAAATAATTCATGTCCTCAATAGAATTACCGATTCCTGAAAAATGGTCTAAATTACTAAGGAGGTCTAGACGAGACCCTAAGACTTCTCGGTTGATCGCCTCTTTAGGATTAATTCGAGAGGCACCCAAGTCTCTTGAGACACCTCCAAATTCTTTGCCTTTTGGAGTTCTTATAACTATTGGATTATAGCTTGATCCAAGCCATCCCCCGTACTCTCCTGCCTGCAATGTTCCGTTATCAACCAGAGGATAAGGGACACGAATCGCTGAGGGTAACCCTGGAGGAGCTTCTTTAAACTTTGAAATAACTGAAAGCAGTGAAGGCCAGTCGCTTGATGATGGAGACAAGTTGGCGGCACTGTCCGACTGTGGGGGCTTGTGCCCAGTAAAGTTCCAGTACATTGCCTTTCCATGGGCAGCGCTGCCGTGATGCATTGACCTAACGATTGCCAGTCTATTGGTTTGCTTGGCCAGATAAGGCATGTGCTCACCGATATGAATGCCAGGAGTCGCCGTGGGGATTGTGCCAAAACTACCTTTCATGTCACTTGGTCCGTTTGGCTTAGGGTCCCAAGTTTCAAGATGGCTCATTCCTCCCCATGCAAATAAGATGATGCATGACTTGGCTCTACCTTTGCTGGCTGGTTTATTTTTTTCGCCTAGAGCCCTAAGCTTAAGAAAATCGGTCAAAGATAAACCCGCGCATCCGAGACTCGTAGACAAAACTTTTCGTCTAGAAATTTCTTTTGGGAGTTTTATTTGGTCCATTCCAATTGCGAGACTAAAAGCTTAACTGTCAGAAAGTAGCCAATGATTATCTAAACTGCAATCATTCAAATACTTACAATTGAAAAAGTTTATAAAAAAGTGAATGTTTGTATTAGTATTTTTTAATATTTTATAGATTTCTATGCGTGACCTGTAGTCAAAATTCCATTAGATTTACTGAAATTAAAATGATTGGAAAATCAAGACCGCTACTCTTTTTGTTTTCATTCCTGATTCTTGCTGGAATTGTTAATTCAGAGGCATTTGCCTCAGAACAGGTTTCTTTTAATCGAGACATTCGACCAATTCTTTCGAATAATTGCTTCGCTTGTCATGGGCCCGATAAACATGATCGAAAGGCCAAACTAAGACTGGATCTCTCGGACGGAGCTGACGGAGCGTATCGAAATAATGATGGGACAATTGCCATAAAGCCTGGATCCATCGACGACAGTGAGATTTGGCATCGAATCATTTCAGATGATCCTGATGAGGTCATGCCTCCACCAGATTCAAATAAAAAGCATTTAACCAATAAAGAAAAAAAACTGATAGAAAATTGGATCTCATCCGGCGCCAAGTATGAAAATTTCTGGGCCTTTGAAGAACCCAAGAAAAGTGATCTGCCTAATGTTAAAAATTCTAACTGGAGTAACTCGCCAATCGATTTATTTGTTATTGATAAACTCGAAAACCTTAAAATAGATCCATCTGACGAGGCTGATAAAAGAACATTAATCAGAAGACTAAGTTTTGATCTGACTGGTCTCCCTCCGACCAGAGAACAGGTCAGAGATTTTGATGCTGATGAAAGTGAAGATTCATACGAGAAACTCGTTGATCGATTGCTTTCGGGTGAAAGTTATGGAGAACATATGGCACGTTATTGGTTAGATCTTGTACGTTTCGCGGATACCAATGGCATGCATAAAGATTACTATCGAAACTCCACCGCTTACCGAGACTGGGTCATCAGATCGTATAATGAAAACCTAAGATATGATGAATTTATAAGATATCAGTTGGCGGGAGATTTATTTGCTGATCCTAGCAGTGACCAATTGATTGCCTCAGGCTTTAACAGGCTACATCTCATTATTGATGTCGGCACTGCCTTACCAGAGGAGAGTTTTTTCAAAAATGTTACCGACAGAGTGACTGCCGTCGGTACCGCGTTCATGGGATTGACAGTCCAGTGCGCTGCCTGCCATGACCACAAATATGATCCAATAACTCAGAAGGATTATTATTCTCTATTTGCTTTCTTTAATAATATTGATGCAAAACCTGAAACCGAAAGAGGACTAAAGAATGGACTTCAGCCGCCGGTTGCAAGAATTCCTACCGCCGAGCAAAAGCAAAAGCTCCAAGACTTTGATCAGCAAATTTTGGAGCTAGATGAAAAAATTAAAGTGGAAGGAACATCTGAGGATGAAGTCACTGAGCTTCAGTCACGAGTAGATAGCCTTAAAAATGAAAAGAAGAAATTAGAAGGGCAGATTCCTCAGGCAATGGTCATGAAGGAGAGGGCTGAGGTAAGAGAAACGCGCATAATGATAAGGGGCCAGTATGATGACCCTGGAGAGGTAGTAACAAGAAGTACTCCTGAATTCCTTCCACCGATGAAACGTTCTGGGGAAGTGGCGTCTAGAATGGATCTTGCTAATTGGTTTATCGATAAAAGTAATCCGTTAACGGCTCGAGTTGTAGTCAATAGACTTTGGCAGCAACTTTTTGGTGTGGGCTTAGTGAAAACCTCCGAGGATCTTGGTGCGCAGGGAGAAGTACCTAGCCATCCAGAGCTATTAGATTATTTAGTGGTTTCGTTTGTTGATTCAGGATGGAATGTGAAATCTCTTCTCAAGCAATTAGTCATGTCTGAGGCTTATAAGCAGTCTTCTCGTATAGATAAGGATCAATTCGATAAAGATCCTGAGAACAGGTTAATAGCGAGGGGGTCTAGATTTCGTCTGGATGCAGAAATGATTAGAGACCAAATCTTATTTACCAGTGGAACTTTATCCCAAAAAATGTACGGGAGAAGCGTAAAGCCCCCACAGCCTGATGGTCTATGGAAAGCTGTCACTATGATTGGTGAAAGGTTTAAACCAGACTCAGGTGAGGAGATTAGGAGGAGAAGTATTTATACTTACTGGAAGAGAGGAATGCCGCCTCCGCAGATGACTATTCTTAATGCACCGATCAGAGACGCATGCGTTTCTAGAAGGGAAAGAACTAATACCCCAACACAGGCACTGCTATTACTAAATGAGTCGGAGTACTTAGGGGCTGCTCGTAACTTGGCAATGACTATTCTTGTTCCTAAAGAGGCGAAGCCTGCCCAGAGGATAGCGTTCGCATACGAAACGGTTACCTCGAAGCTACCTGACAAGGAAGAGCAAAAAATGTTATATGATCTCTTGCAGAGTCTATACAAGACATACCTCAGCGAGCCTGCTCTAGCCGATGATGTTTGTGATGGTTTGCCAATTACAAAACAAGAGCAAAGAGCCAAGGTTGCGGCCTGGACTGTTTTAGTTAATTCTCTTTATAACCTTGATATTACAAAGACCCGTGAGTGACCTTAGACAAGAATTAAACAATCAAGAATCGAGGCGTTCCTTCCTCCTTAATTCAGGCATGGGTATGGGAGCCTCAGCATTCGCGTCTCTCATAGGCGGCGGATTGAACAGCGCTGCTGCTGAGACTACAAAACCCCAGCCGAAGGCTAAAAGGGTTATATTTCTCTTTATGGCCGGTGCGCCAAGCCAGGTCGATCTATTCGATCACAAGCCTGAAATGCATAAACTTTTTAAGACTGAACTTCCAAAGTCTGTCAGTAATGGACAAAGGGTGACCAGCATGACTAGGGGCAGGGAGCAGCTCGTCGCGCCGACCATGTTCAAGTTTTCTCAGCAGGGGAAGAGTGGGGTTTTCATGAGTGAGCTTTTGCCAAACATTTCAACGGTTGCAGATGATATTTGTTTAATTCACTCGTTTAAGACAAACGCGATCAACCATGATCCGGGCAAAACCTCCTTTTGTACGGGATCTGAAATACCTGGTAAGCCGAGCATGGGGTCTTGGCTCAGCTATGGTCTCGGAAGCATGAATAAAGATTTGCCTGATTATGTTGTTATGCCTTCAGCGTTCTGGAGCGGCAAGGTAAATGTTCAGGCTCTATACGCGAGGTTGTGGGGGAGTGGTTTTCTTCCTTCAAAGTATCAGGGAACTTCATTCCAGACCACGGGTGACCCAGTACTTTTTCTTTCCAATCCAAAGGGTGTAAGTTCTAAGGTTCGACGCAGGATGCTTGACACGCTTTCCTCTATAAACGAGAAGCATCATTACGAGATTGGAGACCCCGAAATCCAGACAACGATTGCCCAGCAAGAGATGGCGTTTCGTATGCAGTCTTCTGTGCCCGAGCTGACTGATATTTCTAAAGAGCCTAAGAATGTTCTTGATATGTATGGCCCCGAAGTCAACAAGCCTGGCTCGTACGCCAGAAATTGTTTACTGGCCCGTAGAATGGCTGAAAGAGATGTTCGCTTCGTTCAACTCTTTCACCGTGGTTGGGACCATCATACAAATCTTCCCGTCCACATGAGAGGCCAGTGCCGCGACGTCGACCAGCCGACGGCAGCCTTGCTCAAAGATTTAAAGATGAGAGGTTTGTTGAAGGATACCTTGGTTGTTTTTGCAGGTGAGTTTGGTAGAACAGTTTTTGGTCAGGGAAACATTGCGCGAGATAGCTATGGTCGTGACCATCATCCGTCCTGTTTTTCAGGATGGCTTGCCGGTGGAGGCATTAAGGGAGGAATGCATTATGGCAAGACTGATGACTTTAGTTATAACGTCGTTGAAAACCCGGTCAGGGTAAGAGACCTGCATGCAACCATGCTGCATTTACTCGGAGTCAACCACGAAAGGCTAACCTTCCCTTTCCAAGGTCTCGACCAAAGGCTTACCGGAGTCGAAAAGGCTAGAGTGGTTCAGGATATAATTGCCTAGAGGAGATCCAAGGCTAATGCCTTCTCTCCTTCCAAAGCTAGTACTGTAAAAGACGCGAGATTCGCGTCTGCTTTAGAACTTAATCTCTTTTACTTGCAAGCATGGCGAGTAGTCTCAAGATCTCGATGTATAGCCATACAAGTGTAACGATGAGTCCAAACGCACAAAACCATTCCATATACTTTGGTGCCCCTTGCTTGGCTCCATTTTCTATGAGGTCAAAATCAAGAACCAGGTTCAATGCGGCTATAATGATAATAAATACGCTAATGCCAATGCCGAGTGGTGTTGCTTGGTGAAGGTGTGGAATATTAACTCCAAAAAATCCAAGTATGATAGCAATTAAATAGAAGAGCATGATTCCGCCTGTCGCGGCTAAAATACCCATCTTAAATTTTTCAGTCGCCCTAATAACTCCTAAACGGTACGCGGCTAACATAGTGAAAAGGACGCCGAAGGTGAGTACGACGGCCTGCATCACTATTGAGCCCCCAGTACCTCCGAAACCTTGCGGTCCTGCAATGTTTGCATAATAGATTGAAACGCCTCCAACGAAAAGGCCTTCGACGATTGCATATAAAGGAGCGGTCACTGGAGCCCAAGTCTTTTTAAAGCATGTTATGATGGCTAGAATCAATCCTCCAATCAGTCCTCCAAAGGTACAGACCGATGAGCTAATAGTTTCGGTGGCGATCATGTTCCAGGTGATTGCTGAACTTGCGACCAAAAGGATAAGCAGAGCGCCCGTCTTGTTCACGGCTCCAGAAATGGTCATCTGGTTTTGACCAGGACGCCTATCGATTCTTTGAAATGTGTTCGCGTTGAGTGTTGGATTAGCAGTTCTCATAATATTAAATTAAATTATTCTATTAGTATTTCAACGTTGTTTGTGAATCGTCGAATCTTATTTATCTAGTAATTTCCGTCTTGATTGAATTTTCGCAATTATAAAATCGACGTTATTTTATAATAATTTTCGATGATTAGACGCCGATGCTTGGAATTTCCTGCCAGTTTGTGGTGTATCTTGGGCTGCGATGGTTTCTTTTCATTTCCCATTTTCTTTCGATTCCTTGGGCGGCAAGAAAGGCGGAGCCTGATCCATAGGAGTTTCTGATCTCTTCTATTGCTTCGACAAGCTTCATGCGCTTCTTGGATTGTGCGTTCTCGCAAAATAATAAGCCCTGCCGTTCTGCTTTCGGTTGAAGGTTTAACAGCATGATGCCTGCCTTATGATATTCGTAGCCTTCGCGGTAGATGGAACGGACCATCCTCTTTGCAGTGCTTATCAGCTGCATCGGCTCATCCGTGGGCGCATCAAAACCGATGACCCTTGAGTTTGAGTACTGAGGAGTATTGATTCTAAAAGGATTGGTTTTGATGAATGCCTGCAGCCCACAAGCGGTCGACTTTTCTTTACGTATTTTCTGTACTCCCCTAAAGACATGATTAGAAATAGCTTCCTCTATCTGGTCCAACGATCTGACGGGTTGTCCGAATGACCTTGAGCAGCAAACATTCTTTTTGGGTTGAGGGCACTGCTCGATGCTTAGGCATTGCCAGCCTTGGAGCTCCTTTTGAGTTCTCCCTAGTACAACGCCACCGATCTTCCTTATTTTTTCTGATGGGGCGTTTACTAAGTCTAACGCATTCGAGATGCCGGTTAATCTAAGCTTGCTGGCCAGCCTGCGTCCTACGCCCCATACTTTTTCAATCTCCACACCGGAGATGATTTCGTAATCATTTTGTCTTACGATGAGGCATCCAGAATGCGTTTTTTTAGCTAACTTGTTTGCTAGCTTTGCGAGCGTTTTGGTTGGCCCCAGTCCAACAGAGACGGGTATCCCTGTCCACTTGAGAACGGCCGTCCTCATTTTCTGTGATATGTCTAATAGATCATTTTGTTCATCGATCCCGAGAAAAGACTCGTCGATAGAATAGACTTCGACCTGGTTCGTAAACCGCCCCAAAACTGAAACGACTCTCCTAGACATGTCCCCGTACAGTTCATAATTTGATGAGTATACTTTTACCTCATTCTTTCTGCATAGTTCTCTTATTTTGTAATAAGGAGTACCCATCCCTATTCCCAAGGACTTGGCTTCATTCGACCGGGCAATCGCACAACCATCATTATTGGAAAGAACAATCACTGGCTTGTGGTTGAGCCGTGGGCGGAAGACTCTTTCACATGAGACATAGAAGTTGTTACAATCGACCAGCGCTATCACAGGCTATGAATCACATTGGTAACAATTCCCCACAAACGGACGTCGTCCTCTTCGTTGATAATAATGGGTTGGTATTCTGGATTTTCAGGAACCAGGCTCACCTTCTTTCCCGACCTTAGGTAACGCTTGACCGACAGTTCCCCATTGATGACAGCGATGACCACGTTCCCATTCTTGGCGTCGGCACTTCTGTCAACGACCAGCAGGTCTCCGTCATGAATCCCTGCTCCTATCATCGAGTCGCCCTTGGCTCTCACAAAGAATGTTGCAGCCGGCTGACGTATAAGATAGTCGTTCAAGTCTAGTGAGCCTTCGAGATAATCATCTGCCGGGGAGGGGAATCCCGCAGAGACTCCACATGCGAAAATCGGTAAGGCGTATTCCTTGTTACGAACAAATTTCAGAATTCTTTCTTCTTGGCTTACGGGTATTCTGATGGTCTTGGTTTTTTCGCCGTATTGACCGCCTTTTGGTCGGCCAGAACCTTCTCTTTTTCCTCCTTTTGGCATTCTTTTGAATTCTGTCACAAATTTCAAAAGAATGCAAACTTATCTTCCATCTAAATCTGAATACATTCGGCGGGGCTAAAAAGCCATACCAGATAACTAAGTCAATGTCATAGTTATTTTGGAGGAAGACCCGGATGGAATGCTTGTATTAAGCCATGATGAAGAGGCCATGAAAATTTATTTCGAGGTAAAAATTATAATGCAGTAATTTAATTGTTTTGATCAATGGCGTTGGCGTTTAACTCGTAATGGTTAACTGTAGTATGGAATTTAATGATGATTATGTGGAGTTGCTATCGATGTGATGTTCTTGAATAAAAGAAAGTTACAGGATGAAATATTAGATAGTCTAGATCCGAGTGATCCAGCCGCGGAGAGGAGTCGCCTGGACCTACGAAGAATAAACTCTTTTCTGGGCAATAAGCGTTGGTTGAAAAAAGAGACGGAAAGAGTCATTTCCTCGGCAGGTGGGGCATGGAGCTTGTTAGAAATTGGAGCCGGTGACGGGCAGTTCCTTACATCATTTTTAGAGAATGAGAGGCTTTCTTTGACGGGGATTGATCTGACCTCAAGGCCCAAGGGAATACCGGAATCAATTGGCTGGTTGAGTCATGATATTTTAAAAATAAGTGAGCTTCCTCATAAAAAAGATCAAGGCATCATAGTAATCTGTAATTTAATTCTGCACCATTTTAATCATACCGAGTTATTGAAGATTGGAGAACTTTGCTCGGCTGCGGACCACATCATTATAGCCGAGCCGAGCCGCAGAATGATGCCACTGATGATGGGGTATTCTGCTTTTCCTTTTCTGGGGAAAGTCACTCGGCATGATATGATCGTAAGCATTTGTGCTGGCTTTAGGTCAGGAGAGTTGTCGGAGTATTTTACTTCTAAAAAATGTGAGTTAGACGATGAAACCTTACGAGGAACCCTACGCTGCCATTTTTCATGAAGGCTGTTACTATCGTTGGAGGAGGGTTGGCGGGCTTGGTTCTAGGAGTAAGACTGCGCGGACTGGGTGTTCCTGTAACCATTTATGAAAAACGAGCATATCCGCAGCACAGGGTGTGCGGCGAATTTATCTCAGGCGTTTCGTATGAGATCCTAGAAAAGTTGAACCTAGTCAAGACGCTTGAAAAGGCTTGCTCAATTCCTTCAGTCGAATGGTTCATTAAAGACAGGAAAGTTTTTGAACACAATTTTGATTCGGCGGCATTAGGGATGTCTCGATACACGTTGGACCGAATGCTCTCTGAGAAGTTTGTGGGGCAAGGAGGAAACTTGATCAAAAAGAAGCTAAGCTTCGAAGGTTCGCAGGAGGGGTTGGTCTGGGCCGCAGGCAAGCCCATGAACCGGGGAGGGAAATGGATCGGGCTCAGTCTACACATGCATGATAAGAAGACGCCAAACCTAGAAATGCATAGTGGGCCGGGAGGCTATGTCGGGTTAAGTCCGATCGAGAATGGCAGGACGAACGTGACGGGGCTCTTTCAAAAAGTGCCGGGCGTCCGAGGCCAGGGCCGGCTTCTGTTTTCTGCCTACCTGAGGGCTAGTGGATTGGAGAGTCTGGCTGAATTCATTGACAATAGTGATGTTGTCGAAGGTTCGTTTTGTGCGGTCGCTGGTTTTGAGTTTGGTTCTTCTTCTGATGATAGCCGGTTTTCTATCGGGGACGCGTCCACCCTGATTCCGCCTTTCGTTGGCAACGGTATGAGTATGGCGATCGAGTCGGCAGACATCACGGCCGAAGGCCTACTAAAATATTCTGCCGGAGACTGTCGGTGGGATTCGGCAACTGCTTTGATAAATGAAGAAACTGCCAAGCTTTTCAGTAAAAGGATGTTAGTCGCGAAATTTCTCCACCCTTTTATTCTTTCGGGCATGGGCCTACGATTAATAGACATCAGTAATAGAATGAAAATGTTACCCATCGGAAATTTATACCGGTGGACCAGATAAAATGAAATTAGTATCACTAGCCAGTCACTTCCCGGATCAATCTTTCACTCAGAAAGAGTGTCTTGCTGAGATGCGCAGAGCTCCTTTCTGGAATGGACTCAGAGATCGATCGCGTCAGATATTAGAAAATGTTTTTGGCTCGGACACAGGGATTGAAAAGAGACACTTTGCAGTTGATGACCTGAGAGAAGTGTGGGGAAGAAATGCCGAAGAGTTGAACCATTATTACGAGGCCACGGCTCCCGTCATCGGGGCCGGTGCCGTGTTGAAAGCATTAAACAAGTCAGGTCTTGAGGCCGATGACATTGATGTATTACTAGTGTCCAGTTGTACCGGGTATCTTTGTCCGGGCATTTCTGGTTACGTGGCAGAGCGGCTCGGGGGCAAGGAAACGATTCATACTCAAGACGTTACCGGGCACGGTTGTGGCGCCGCCGTTCCGCTAACACAAATTGCTCACGGCTACACTAAAATGATGCCGGGAGCATGCGTCGTCACCCTATCGTTGGAAATTTGCTCTGCAGCATTTTATGTTTCTGACGAGCCGGATGTTCTCATAAGTACCTGCCTTTTTGGAGACGGTGCGGCGGCTGCCGTATGGAGTTCTGATTCCGGAGAGTATGAGGTCAGTGGCTACCGGTCTCTCTTGATTCCTTCTGACAGGGAGAAGATCAGGTTTGTGAATTCGGGAGGTAAGCTCAAAAACCAACTGCATAAATCTGTTCCAAACATGTCGGCAGGTGCCGTCAGCCGACTCTACGAAAGTTCGTCCCGGCCTCCAAAAGTAATCAGTCATGGAGGAGGAAGAGATGTTATTCTGGCGCTAGAGAAAGGCCTTGGCCTGGGTGAGCTAAAAGAGGCCAG
>MDTB01142617.1_pt1 | contig 15714 bp, 25 predicted proteins | sample 811161 | NCBI WGS metagenome assembly MDTB01 (sample SAMN05326650, study PRJNA326480) | marine metagenome | isolation source: seawater | place: Mediterranean Sea | collected 2009 | reverse complement strand
GAATCAGGTCAGAGCTTCCGAAAGATTGCTCGCTTATGATACGTGTACTTGCCATGTTTTTAATTATCCCAGAAAGAGAGAATTTACTGGCCTCAGGATTCAGGAAGATAAGGGCGTGTGAGGATACAGGCCCGACAGGTTGTGGCTGTGCCACTTTTTAAACTCATCGTCATTAGGAGCCATCAGCATTACCTCTTCAAAAAACCACGGATCCCAAGGTGTCAAAGCGCTCTCAGGCAAGAGGTTAATGGTGGCCTGAGGCCAGGGTGGAAATTGCCTTATTCTTCTACTAGATTGACTTGACCTGGTACCCTCAGGCTTTCGAAACACATCATCGTCGTTTATGTCTATCCACTGCCTAAAATATCCAGTTCCGTACTTAAAATCAAAACGATCCCGGTTTAAACTGTAGAAACCAAGAGCTAAGCGCCTTATCACTGTATGGTATTGATTGATAGTGACCTGGGGCATTTCTGCGAGCGAGTGGATATTAATAAGGACATCGACTGATCGGTCTTGCAAGCGGGGTAGATCATGCGGGCAAATAAATCTAATGCCCCCTTGATTAATGAGATCGCTGTTAGAAAAATTCTTAACTTTACAGTTGTCATGATAAAGAAATGATTTTTCTTCTGGGAGCGTTTGCGGCAAGTAAAGCTGCGACACTAATAAAGATTCTGGTAGATCACAGGCGATATACGCTATGCGTGGGTTAACCTTTTTTAAGATATACCCCATTCGACCCCAGCCAGACCCTAGATCTAAAGCAACTATAGGATCAGTGGCAAGATGCGGAATGTGTGAAAAAATCTGCAAAACAGACCATATCGATATCACGTGATCCCAGCTCAATAGAATGCCTTCGTGTTCAAAAGAGTGCTTGGTAGGATAACAGGATACTTTCGTAACTCCAAAATTATCTTTCGCTTTGCAAATGTTATAAAGAGTTTTTACAGCAGCTTCGGCGTCACACTCTGATACATGAATCAAATCCTCATCATAGTCTGGGGTTTTTTTAATGAAGTCTTCTAGGTTCTTTCTGTATGATGCATAAACAGGATCATCAGGGGGGCGCATTGAGTAGTGGCTGTTTAGGGAGTGCGATGGAACGTCTTTAATAAATTTTGCACCTTCGTCAGAATTGCCGAACACATCATTAATCTTTCTGGAGACTTTGCCGGTCGTAGGCCACAATTCGCTTAAGAAAGGTGGTTCGCTCTCTAGCATGTCTTTTACCATCAAATTGTAGAGATCATCAAGTCTTATCTCTGCTGGCATCTAAGCGTAGACCTCTCTAAAAATATAATAATTAAAATTTAATCAGCGAAGGGAGAAATGTTTATTTCTCCGTCCAAGACGCTTATCTTAAAGCCACGAGAATCATGATGGTGCACGATCGCAGAGGCTATCTCAGTTTCAATGTATTTCTTAACATATGACTTCATTCCTCTAGCACCCTGCGAAGGATCGTACTCCTGACTGTTGATGTGCGCTATTAGATCCTCAGTCCACTCAAGCTCTATCTTTTTCTTAGCAAGGCGGTCTTTTACTTCTTGCAAGCAAGAAACAGCAATCTTACTCAGTAAGTCAGAATCCAGCGGATCAAATACAACTATTTCATCGATCCTGTTTAGAATCTCAGGCCTATACTTTGTTCTCAGCAGATCGACTACTTTGTCTCTTACTTCTTGAGACACAGTCCCTGAAGTTGTGAGAGCGTCCAAGAGTAAGTGTGATCCTATGTTGGAGGTCATTATGATGATAGTGTTCTTAAAGTTTACAACTCTGCCTTGGCCGTCTGTAAGGCGTCCGTCGTCAAGAACCTGGAGCAAAACATCAAAAACCTCGGGATGAGCTTTCTCAATCTCGTCCAGAAGCACAATGGTGTAAGGCCTTCTGCGAACAGCTTCAGTTAACTGACCTCCTTGCTCAAAACCGATGTATCCTGGAGGAGCTCCGACCAGACGAGAAACAGAGTGCTTTTCACCGTACTCAGACATGTCAATCCTGATCATGTGCTCGAAATCGTCGAACATAAGCTTTGCAAGGCACTTGGCTAGCCACGTCTTTCCTACACCTGACGGGCCTAAGAAGAGGAAGGATCCAATGGGCCTTGATTCGTCTGATAAGCCTGCTCGAGAGCGAATGATGGCATCGGATACGCCCTTCACAGCCTCAGGCTGGCCAAACACCATTTCTTCGATATCTGCCTGGAGGGTGGCAAGCTTTTCTCTATCTGATTTTGATAAGCTTTGAGCTGGGATCCCAATCCAGTCAGAAATTACCTGCGCGATCTCAAGGGGGCTTATCTCTTCTTTGACCATCAGATCACCGGACTGTCGAAGCTGCTGAAAGGCATCTTGTGCGTTCCTGAGTGCTTCTTCCACACGAGGGAGGTCTTCTACTTTCATGCGGAAGTAATCGTCTCGATCGCTACCTCCGGCTTGGGCGTCGGCCATATTGGCTTCCACCCGCAGCTTTTCAGCCTTTGCTTTTCTATAGCGATCGATCACGCCTTTTTCCGTATTAAACTTCCGCTGGAGGGTATCGTATCTCTCTTGCGCATTAGCTCGATCTTTCTCGAGATCTCTCATTTCTTCTTGCGCATCTACCTCGGATTCTTTTCTGAGCGAATCTATCTCGATATCAAGCATCAAGATCTTTTGCAGCAAGTTAGACATTTCTGCAGGAGTCATCTCATTTTCTGCACGAACTCTGGCTGCAGCCTCATCAATGAGATCAATTGCTTTATCTGGAAGGTTCCTAAAGGTCACATAGCGATCTGAAAGCTCGCAGGCTGTCACGAGAGATGCGTCTCTAATGTGCAGTCCGTGAAAAGCCTCGTATGTGTCTCGTAGTCCGCGGAGGATTCCTACTGTCTCTCTTACAGTGGGAGGATCAACAAATACTGATTGTAGGCGCCTTTCAAGAGCTTTATCTTTTTCGATGAAGACTCTGTACTCATCAAGCGTTGTTGCGCCGATGATCCTTACTTTTCCTCTGCTAAGCGCAGGTTTAAGCAAGTCAGAGATCGCACCGTCGCCCCCTTTTGCAATAGCGTGAATCTCATCTATAAACAAGATGATATTCTTTTCCAAGTCAGAGACGACATCCATGAGCTCATTTACTCTTTTTTCTAAATCACCTCGGTGAGCAGCGCCCCCAATTAGTGCTGACATGTTTAGTTCGAAAAGCTCGGCACCTTTTAAAAAGTCAGGGACATCATTTCGCGATAGCTTTTGAGCCAGGCCCTCTACTATTGCTGTTTTTCCTACACCCGATTCTCCAATAACGATCGGGTTATTTTTGGACTTTCGGCACAAGATCTGGATAATTCTACGCATTTCTTTTTCTCGGCCTATGACAGGAGAGAACTCATTGTTGTTTGCAGACTTTATCATGTTAGTGCAATACTTTTCTAAAGTCTTGAATCCAGAACGTTCTTTTCTGCTTTTTACCTTTTTTGTGCCTCGAATCTGCTTGAAAGAAGTCACGACTTTTTCAACTGTAAGACCGACCCCTCGAAGTATATTCAAGGGTGCGTTATCAATACCTTCAGTGTAAAACTGCTTGAAAACTGTAAGCGTATCGACGAAAGAATCTCCGTTGTCACTAGCAGACTTATTAGCTCTTTCTAGGAGGGCTACAAAGCTACTGTCAACAGAAACTACTTTTGAATCTTCATCTGTGTCTTCTGTGTGAGACTCATGCAAAGTATCAATAAAAGCGCTGGCTTCGCTCAAGATCTTATTTTTATCTATCTTGTGACTGATGAGCATGGCTGGGATTGGGCTGTCCGCGTGCTCGAGCATGCTTACGAGCAAAAAGATCGGGATAGGCGGCTTCTTTTTATCTTGAGCACTTTTTATGCTCGACAGAATGATATCAGTCGCGACGTCAGTGTAATTTTCAAGTTGCACGTTAAACTCCTACGAGTCTACATATCACGCGCATTGATCCGCACCTTAGTTCCGTCATCTAAAATAAAACTTTTTAGCTCATCATCCGTAGGGACTGCTGCTTGGCGTGTCACTGTAGGTTGTGGCGCGACTTGCAGGGATGCAGCTTTATTTTGTGCGGACTGGCAGATTTTGTTAACAGCTTGCTGAGTGTTCTTTAGTAGAAGTTTTTTAACATCTTCTAGATCACTAAAGACCTGGCCTTCAATTTCGGTAAGGTTATACACGCTATTAGTCTGATCTCTTTTGACTAAGTACGTTACCTCTCGCCCAGAAAGAGTCTTTCTGACTACTTCCTCTGCAATAACCAGAGGTAGAACTTGCATCTTTTGTGAGGAGACTACGTATATAATTTGTCCTACGTCGTATGACGACATATTACAATTTCCTTAATGCCTCTTGCAGCTCGTCAGTGCAGACAAGCACTTCTCGATTGGGTGGATCTTGCTGCTTATAAGCAGAGAGATCTAAATTTTCAATCTGCTGGCGCAGCTTTGTCTCTTCGCGGTAGCCGCCGTAAGTATCGTAAATCTTCAATAGCCGCTCAACGGCGCTCGGGTGTAGTCTCATTTTTGACCTCCGAGCTTATTCTAACGTGATGTGATCAGATGTTTATTTGGTATCGATAGGATCTGGATCAAATGTGCCTGATTCAGTATCCATCGTTCCTGCAAGCTTTTCCTCATCCAGATCTTCTTCCATGAGAGGAACAAGCGAGTAACGCTTACCGTCCATCTCCATTTCATGAGTACCGTCTTCCATCTCGTAAAGCTTAGCTTCGTCTTCTTGTACTTGATCAGCCCCTGTTTCAGGATCTTCAGTTGCATCCATTGCAGCTATTTGACCTGGGCCGGCGAATGCGGGCGCGCCATCAACTTTGCGTCGCTCGTCCATATCATGAACTTCGGCTTGCAGTTCAGGCGCTTCTTCGTCTGCGTAACCCTCTGTGAGGATCTGGACTCCTGCAAGCATCTGGAGTCTTCTCAGCGCTACGTCGTTCTCATTAAGTGCTTCTTCGAGTTTTTCTTCAGCAAGACCGGCGTCGTCAAGATCAGGATCATCGAGCTCCATGTCATGGTATCCGTCATCGCTAGACTTGGAAAGCATATCCTTCTCCCACTCACCTTTTGATTTAAGGTTTCGTGCAAGTCGGTCTTCAACGCTTTCTTCTACTTCTTCGTGGTGAGCTTCGTCCATATCGTGCATCTCATCACGATGATGCTCAGCACGGTGCTCTTCGTCACGGTCAGCACGGATATCATCAAGAAGGTCAGCGATGTGATCGTGGTCCGCGGCGATGTTCTTGCGAAGGTGCTCAAGCTCACGCTCAATACTGTCTTCTTGAAGACTGATAACGCCCTCAGAGATCATCTTCTGGATTGTGCGGCGTACTGCCTTGCGAACTTGATCCTCGTCTTCGGTCATCTGACGTTCTTCAGCTGATTCGTTGAGTTGTTGTACTTGTTCTTGTACAATTTCGTGACGATCTTCGTGATCACCAACACCTGCCAGCAGGCCTAAGCGCTTAGCATTGAAATCCATGTCTTATCTCCTCGCACAATCTGTGCGATTATAAGTATTACTTTGTAGCCGTTTGTGACACTTTTTCCAAAACAAACGTGTACTTAGTGGGCTGAGATAGCCAGTATGACTTTCTGTCAACAAGCCCGTTGATCTTCCTGGTATGTCGAGATGCCTCTCTCTCCTGGCGATGAAAAAGCGCTTCAAAAGCGTTATTTGCAGAGGTAAAATCTCTTTCTGACATTACTCTTCCTGAATTGTGCCGCCCCGTGGTTATCTTCTTAGACGCTTCGCACTTCAGGTCGTTAATGCGGTGCATATTCTGCTTATGGCGCTCCGCTTCTTCGAGAAAGAGATCATCGATCTTTTGGATCTCGCCGTCGTTTTTGCTAAGTGCTCCGCCCCACAAGATCTGCGCTTTTTCCATCCCGCAGTGCTTCTTCATTGCAACTTTACCCCTTGCTCCATTTGACAGCGGTCGGAAGTCATCAACAGTCAGACCCTGGAAGTAAACAACAGTAAAACTCTCAAAGTCAGGAGAAGCAATGAAGTAGACGTAGTCAAGCTCACCCTTTTGCTTAAGGGTTTCATAATCTGACTGCAAACTGATTGCCCCTGACTTGTTTACAGTTGTCAATTTGCACTCGATCTCGCGGTCGTGGTCAGCAATGTAGATATCAGCTTTACCTGGTGAGCCGTCAGCAATGACGCTTTCATAGCGCTTGCTGAGAGTTCTTGCGAGAAACTCCTCTTGCACCTGTGACATGAGAATATTTCGTCGGCCAAGGTTGTCTTCGATGTTCATTCTACTGCTGCTAAAGACTTGCTTGAGCTCCTGATAGAAGCTTTGCATGTCGACAAGCGTAGATCGAACATCTTCTCGTGTGATGTACGACATTTAATCTTCCAGGGTATTTCTAACGTTTTGAGAAATCTGCTGTCCGGCTGCTACTGCTTCAGCCATTGGCTGGAGACCAAGAGAAACTCGGACCTCGTCATAAAGCTCGGTTCGAAGAGAGTCTTTTAAGACAGCCATGTTGGCATATTGGTGAAGATCCCACTCATAAACAGGTAGATTCTCTCCTTCAGGCCCGGGCTCCGTCTCGTCAGTCTGCCTACTCTCAAACATGAAAAGAAGCTTAGGCATCTCTTCACCTTTGGGAACTTGAATGAAAGGTAGGTTTGAGGATCCTTCTCCGGAACTTTCCTCGTACATGATCTCTGGGATCCAGTTATTTTTCTCTTCGGCCATTAGGGCACCTCCTAGTATGTCTATAATACACTAATACTAGAAAGTTTACACCCTTAAAGGTATTTTTTACTTTTCGCTGTCTGTGATGAGATCTGTCTCTGTGGCTTTGCGAAGAGCAACTCTCTTTTCCAGGGCTTTGTTGGATCGCTTTAAGCTTGCTCGAACGTGCTTAACGGCCTGAGACAGAACGTAGCGCTCTCTCTCACGCATGCCTCTACGCTTTCTCATGTTTACAAGCTCTTCAAGATCTTTCTCAAGCTCCGCGATGTACTCCTCAGACGCATAGTCAACACGACTACCTTCACGCGTTTTCATCATTCTTGCCTCTGAGAGCGTTTGGAGCTCCTGGCGAATGATCTGCCTGAGTAGCTTCTCGTTCATCTAGATGTTTTCAATCTTTTCTAGAGTTCCTTCGTTCATCGCAATCTTAAATGAAGACCTAATAAATTGCTTAATATCATATGGGCTTACGTTTTCTCTTTTTGTGCCTTTCCATTCTGACACCTTAGTAATGAACTCCGGTGTATGTTGCACTTCTAAAACACTTCCATTTCCCAACGTGATCGTTGTGGTCTTCATCTTATCTCCGAACTTGGATTGGTGGGGTTAAATCTTCGGCTGGTTTTTCAGCTACTTTTTCTTCAGTTTCTTCTTCAGTTTCAACTTCAACTTCTTCTGGACTGGCTGGCGCATCAGGCTCGCTCATCTTGACTTCGTCGCTTGGGTCTTCTGCGTCTTCAGCAGGCACACCTTTGACGATAACATCGGTGAGGCCTTCTAAGAATTCTGATAGCGCCATTCTTTCAGCAAAAGTAAGGCGATTAAAATAGTTTTCAAGGTTGTCTTTTACTTCGGGATCTCTGAGAGAGCGTCCACTTCGAATCTGGTTGATGTCGTAAAGAATGTTTGAAAGCGTTACTTCCGATCCGGTCTCAGGTCTTTTTGGAGCGCGGTCGGAAGCTGCTGGTCGCTCCATCGGATCTTTTTCAACCTCGACATCGACTTTTACTTCTTCCTTTTCAGGCTTAGGCACAGGCTCTTTCTTCGCTTCAGGTTCTTTTTCTTCAGCTTCTTCTTCAACCTCTACCTCTTCCTCTTCTTCTGCCTCAGGCTCTTCTTCTTGCTCTCTAAGCGCAGAATAAGCAGAGTTTTCGCGAAGATTTTCTTCTGCATCTCGAAGACTGTTTTCAACGAGGCGCTCCAAAAAAGCTTTGAGCTGCGCGGATGTTGATATCTTTGTGCTCACTTTTTCCTCCAGACAATTCTGTTGCCAGGACGCTCTCTATAAAGCTTATTATAGACCTGCTGGGGTGTTTCACCTTGATCTACAATTTTCTTTTGTCGAACCTTGTTTTGGTCTTCTCTTTTGATCTGATCATCGATGAACTTATCAAAAGGAGTGTCGTTTTTACTTTTCTCTTTAGTCATTTAGAACCTCAACCGGTGTTTTCTGGAATCTTAAGTCTACCTTATAAGTTCCTTTGTCTATCTTAAATATCGAACGACTCACATCAAATTTAGAAAGATCGATGTTTATTTCGCTATTTGCCATAGAAAGCTGTGCGTCAGCCCAGGATGCTGTAAGAAGAGGCAATAACTTTGGAGTTTTGCATATAAAAGATAAGTGAATCTCTCTTTCGTCTTCAGTATAGCTATCCAGCTTATAGTAGCTATCCTGGAGCTTTAGACAAAAAGCAGTTTCTTTGTCCTTGTTTTCTAAAAGGTCAGGGGTTAAAACACCTGCCAAGCTCTCAGAAGCAAAAAACCGCTCTTCTTCTTTATCGAACATTATAATAATTCACATCTTGATGTATCATGTCTGCCATCTTAGCATACTCATAATCAAGCTCTGTTAAACTGTTTATTGCGTGGGTAAAGATTTCAATACTGACGTTTTTATGTTCTACTAATATGCTTGCGTGATGATTAACTTGATCTTCGTAGTCCATTAATTCTTTTACAAACTCTTTCATCTTCGCTCTGTCTTGAAACTCGTATGTTTTTACTAGTCTTCTCGGAGATTCTAAAGTTTCCCACTCAAGCGAGGGATTAGAATAGGTCTTTATAGGCATTGACATTTCGTTTAAAACCTTTGAAACAAAAACGGGCTTTTGGGCAGAGTTTTGCCTCAGTGAATTGCTAAGCTCCTTAAAGAAGCTTTTAGTCATGCGATACCCTTCACAACCATAAGCGCCTTGTCCAGGTCAGGCTGCACTGGAGAAGATAAAAGGATCGCGTCTGCTGGCGTCATGGATTCAGCCATCTCTGTTTCTTTTTTTCGTCTAAAAGTTTTTCCACCTGGTGATCTTGTGACTTGAGGCTTCTCTTCAACCTCTACCTCTTCCTTGTCTGTAATGTTGACGACAGGAACATCTTCACCTTTTGGAAGCATCTTGCTAAGAATGTCAGAAAGTTTTTCTAGGCTGTCTGCATCAGATCGATCTTTTCGACTTTTGATTCCTGCGATTGCTGAATTTAGATTTTCAATCGTAGAATCTTTATTAATATGTGGGCGCTGAGCTCCCCCTTTGGAGCCTGCAAAACCTGCCTGGCTCATCATGTGCTCGGCTACGCGAGCTAAGACTGTGTTGCGATAGTTTTCTTTTGGATCTGGGCGCAAGTCTTGGTTCATATAGGTGATGAAAAGAAAGTAGTCAGAGTCTGATTCTGGTACTGATTCTTCTTCAGCAAAATCTTTGATAGCAACACCAAGCGCTTTCTGCAGTTTCTTGTCGCCTAAAGATTCCGGATCTCTGAGAATATCAATCAAACCCTGGTAGTAATCTTTTGTACCTACAGACATTCTGTAAAGCTCTCTTCTTATAGCTTCTTTTGTAGCTTGATCTTGTGAGCTTTTCTTTCCAAGCGGTATACGCTCTAGAGATCCAGCCCGTGTAAATCTATCGTCTAATTCATCGTCATCAATCTCATCAGAAGCGATTTCTGCTGTGCCCTCAATACCTGATTTCATAAAGTCTTCGACTGCAGCAACAAGAGTTGCCTTAACCGGAGGCTCAAAATCTCTACCTGATGCTTTTGCGAGAACAGGGTATTTTTTACCGAGCGCTTCGTCGTAGGCGTCCATTATAGCAAGGTGTTCTTCAGGATCAAGATTATCGTCAACTGAGTTCCAGTCCATTACACCTTGTAGCTTTTCAGGGTGGCGCGCCTTTGCCAGGGCAAGCATATCTTCCATTTTCTTTTTAAAGAATCTGTCGAATTGAGATTTGTCATCTACAGGCTCAGCGGCTTTTGGAGCAGGAGGAGAAACTTCTCTGTCGTCATCGTAAGTTGCAGAGCGAACTTCTACTTCTTCTTCCTCTTCCTCCTCTTCCTTTTCACCGCCAAGCATTCCAAAGAGGCCCTGCTCAGCCAACAAGTGGAGCAATTTTTCAACGTGAGTAGATTCATCCATCGTTCCCATCTGAACAACAGGTTCTTCCTGGTAGCCCTGAACGTCAAATTCACCTTCCGCTCCGAAGCGAATTACAGGAACTCCAGGAGATAGCTCAGCTCGCTGTCTAAGGACATCATGCAAGTTGTCGAGAGATTTCTTAATAACCTTATACGCAACACCTATGGCTTTCTCAGGTACTGTGTCGAGCATCTTATCAACGGCAGACTTCAGATCTATAGCGTTCTGGGGTACGTAACCAGGATCGGCGATGGGGGGACCTAGCGTAGTATCGACAACGGTAGTTGTGGGTTCAAGCGGCGTATCAGGCTTATCGATCGCCATTGTTGAAACTGCTGCTGGGTTGGTCTCTTCAGCGGATGCATCATCGCCCGCTTCTTCGAGAAGTCGTTCTCTTATAAACTCGCGTAAAGCGTGCTCAGTTATCTTTGTTGACATTATCTACTCCGATGACAGTGAGTCGAAATAAATATGAACCTGCACTGCTATTTTATCTGGTTTAAAGACCAAGCTGAAACCATTGTGACCGCTATTCCTGCGACAGTACCTGCAACGAAATACCATCCTGGCTTTTGTGACTTGGCAAGCTGATCTACTAAGAAGTTAATCTGCTTCTTTCTCACGTCCTCTTTTAGTTCATGAATATTCTTTATCGTGAGGATCTCAACGTCGCGCTTTCCAAGCTCTCCGGTACATATAGCATCGGATTTTTTCTTTTGCTTATCAAGGAGTAAATCACACTGCTTCTTGGCGCTTTCTATATCAACTACAATCTTAGCCATTGCAGCTGACTTTACATGAACTCCGTCACAGGGGGCTGTTTGGCCCTGATTTAGTGGGGTTAGATCCGCACATTCAGCATAAGCTAGCTGCGGTGCAATAATCAGCGCTGCAGCTAAGAGAAATCTCACTTCAAACCGCCTAAAGCTAATACTGTCACGAGCCCTGGAAGATCATCACGAACATAAATGCCAGAGAAAAGCGTATTAGTTCTTCCTCCGACGTAAGCAGTTGATGCTTCCAGATGACCGCTAATGCTTACGTCGTTGGCGTGATCCTCAGTGATCACTTGAAGAAGAACGCCCGTCTCAGCGTGACCTTTAGGGGTTGGGCATGGTGAGTTATTCAAACATGACTGGTAAAGCTGGACACCTAGGTTGGGTCCAGGCGCACAAATCGAGGATCCCACCACCATTCGACCAGGAGCACTCAGAAATCTTTCAAGGTCCTTGCCGTCAAATACTTGTACCGGAGAGGGCTCATCAGCTAAGCGAAGCAGCTGCCAGAACATCTTAGCGAAAGCCTTGTTAGCTGCAGGATAAAGACCAAGAACACCAACACGGCCTCGGAATGCATTGAGCTGCTTCTCGTTATCAAGCACAATGTGCGGATCTTTTTGCACGTCTTTCAGTAGAGACGCTGCGTTCTTCTTAATAGTGGAGTTAAGCTTCTCTTGTGCACTAGGCTGGGAGATTACGTAGACAACTTTACCTGTCGCCTCATTGGTTTCTAGGAATCGCTTGAAAACGGGGTCCAGAGTGTAAGCAGATGATCCTGTGCCACCTCCACCACCTGCACAGACGAAGAGCCAATCAACCTTGCCTAGCTTTGTGCGCAGAGCGTCTTCCACAAAAGCACTGTTCTCACCTAGAACCTGGCGTCCAAGTTCAATGTTCTTTGCCAAACCATCGGCGCCGGGCAGAGCCACAAGGTGATCTTCGTTGATTCCTGTCTGGAAATCCTTCGTGGTCGTGTTAAGCAGGATCGTCTTAGTAAAACCTAAATCCAAGAAAGCCTTGGCGATCTTACAGCCACCGCCGCCAATACCAATGAATGCAACGTTAATGGCTGTCTCTGCAACATTCTCAGCAAGAGTCTCAAGATTAGCCTGCGGTTCTGCATAATCATCAATAAAATCAAATTCGCTCATGATATCTCCGTATCAATCTATTCTACATCATTACTAGCTACGGATAAACCTGTAAGTTTACTGAGGCGCTTGGCTAGCTCACTCGGATTACCTTCGGTTTCCCGCACTATTCTTTTTACTTCTTCTTTTTTATCTTGTTCAAGTTCCTGGTTCTTTTCCCTGAACTTTTCTTCTATCTCGGCGAGGCGCTTTTGCGTTTCCTCATCGATTCTTTTCTCTCGCTCGGCTTGAGCGGCCAGCTCATCATCGATCTTTTCGTCAAGTTCTTCTTCGCTCTTGCGCAACACCTTCAGCACTTTAAATCCGCCGGCGCCTCTACCAAGTGTAAGGGCAGTTACGACAATACCGATGAGAAGACCGACAATCAGCTTCCAAGATTTCTTAACCCAAGACCAGGCTTTAGAGAGGAGAGCCACTAGGTCTTACCTTTCCATTGGAGGAAAGAGTCGATAACCGCCTGTGTTCCAATGTAGATCATCGAGACGTAAACCCACTGTTCTCCGTCGATCTTGTCCCACATTAGCAAGCCGCTGGCAGAAAGCCATACGAGAAACTTGCGTGAGATGAATTTTTTAAGCTTTGAGTCTAAAATTGCCTGTACCATTTTTCGTCCTAGTGGATAAAGTCGTCGTCGTCATTCGCAATACGGATGCCGTGCTTAGTACTTATGATCTTGTTGATAACTTTTTGATTCTCTAGTAAACTTTTTACTGTCTCTGTGACGACAGCCTGCTCTTGCATAAGTCGAATTATATTATTTGTCAGCTGGGTGCAAAGATACTTTAAATCTTCGACTTGCTTTTCAAGGTCCTTTATCTTTTGTGTATTTCTAAACATTAGCCCTCGTAACCTTGATTGTCTTCGATGGCGTCAAAAAGAGTCTCAATATCTGTTTCTGAGAGCTTTTCTATCTCTTTGTTGCGCTTTCGCTTTTGGATTGTGTCAAGCACGCGGTGAGCAAAGCCATCTCCCGACACTACTCTTTGTGCAAAGTCCTCAAAGACTTCTTGCATTGACAACTTCTTTTTCATGAGTTCGACTCTAAAGGCTGCGTGAGTTTCTGTATACAGCTTTACGTGGATGGACTTACGTCGATCAAAGTCCTTGTACTTAGACACTTAGCCTCCAGCGCCGCCTCCTGGACCAGCTCCAACTGCTGGAGGGGCAGGTAAATCTGACGCGACAAGCTTCTCAACTTCTTCTTCAGGTACAGCTAACTGGAACTTATCCATCAGAGCAGTCTCAAATTCTTTTGCGACATTATCATCGTAATTTGTTTCAAGATATTGTATAGCACGATTAATGATGGCATCTTTTAAATCCAAGACTTTCTCTGGAATTTCTGCAAGTCGGGCAACCTTAAGTGCGAATGTAGCAATGTCTAGTTCTGGAAGTTTTTTCTCTGCTTCTACGTCGGCTTCGGCTTCCGCTTCTTCAGCCTCTTCTTCGGCCTCTCCTTCGCCTTCACCCTCTTCTTCAACGTTTACGTCTACATTAACTTCTTCTTGCTCAAGAATAAATCGAAGTGAAGAATTTTTCAAAGCTTCTAGAAGGTCATCACCAGCATTAGGGATAGAAAGTTTTTCATACTGGAGCAAGAGCTCATCAATCTGAGCATCTACAGAAGTTGGAGAGGCTGCATCAGGTTCATCTCCTGTAGGAACTTCTTCAGATTCCTGTTCCAACGTTAACTTTCGATATTGCTCTTCGATTAGTTGACGCAGATCTTTTTCGTTCATTTTTAGCTCCTCATCACTTGTGCGATCTTATCTGTTCTTTCAAACCGCTGATTTATCACATTCCAGTTTAGTTCTTTCATCATGTTGATTGCATAGGCTGTTACATCTTTAAGATAATCCTTATAGTAGGCATGCTGCCACACGTCTAGTACTACGACTGGAATTACCCCTATGGGTACGTTTAAAGAATGAAGATCGATCACATAATTCATGTACGTGTGAGTGAAGACATTAAATCCTGTCACTACCCAGCCGCAACGTGAAGACTTTGCGCAAGCGATAAAGTCTCTTTGCCACTCATCAAAGGACCCGAAATCTCGTTCAAGGCGCATGAAAGCGAGCGTATCCATTGTGATTTCACTCTGCAAATCACCAATGTTAGCGAAATAAAGCTCATGCAAATATGTTGCGTTAAGATTGTAAACTTCATCAATTTTCAAGCTTCGAAATGCGGAATGATTGGATGATGCAGTACTAGTATTTGCGCCGTCTAGTTCAGCGCTAATCTGATTAAAGTCCTTAGCATAAGTCTCGTAAAGACTATAGTGATTTCGAATGTTTTCGCCTGACAGCGCTTCTGTTGGGATAGCAAACGGCTTTGCCTGGACTACCAATGCTTCGTCCAGATTTTCGGGCTCGCTCATGCCCAAAGATTCACGTATATTTTTTGCTACATCTTTCTTCTTCATATTAGTCTAACCTATAACCTTTTAAAAGCTGCTCAGCTGGCATGGGATCTAGCCTGTTTCCTTCTGGACCTACCAGTATAAACATCATGTTTTTACCTACTTTTTTCTTTTTGGCAACGTAGTAGTCCTTATTAGATTTCTTACAACAAACGCGCAATCCTTTGCCAATTAAATTTGCTTTCTTTCCCAGAGAGTGTTTTTTACTATTGCAAAGATCGTCTTGCAGCTTCTGCTTTTCTTCAGCGATCATCTCTAAAACTTTTTCACGAGTAATCGGAATAGACATAGAGCACTCCCATGCTGTAATAAATATGAACTCTTTCAGCTTATTACTTAGGCTTAGAAAATCTTCTTACGCTTAGCCCGGCTGACTTCATTATCTCTATTCCTGCCGGATCTCTATATTGCTCGTCGTAAATAACTTCGTGTATGTTCGCATTGACTATCATTTTAGCACAGTGACTACAGGGCGAAAGAGTTACGTACATCTTCTTTTTCTTAGGGTTGTTGTAGTCAAGTTTAATTAGTGCATTTTGCTCAGCATGTATTAGGCCTGACTGTCCCGGGCTTAAGGATTCAATTTCATTAGGGCCACCCTTGTAATTGCCGTTATAACCCAGAGCCAAAAGCTGCGTGTTGTCATCGGTTACTATAATTGATCCAACCTGGTGCCTAGGATCAATTGAGCGCTGAGAGATGGTATGCGCAACACTCATCCAAATATCATCCCACTCTGGCCTCATATCGAGAAAGATTCTCCGCAGCCACACGTATTAGAAGCGTTAGGGTTTCTGAAGATTAGTCCTTTGGAGTTGATGCCTGGCTCAAAATCTAACTCTAGGCCTTTCAAGTATATTGATGACTTTCTATCCATGACGAACACAACGTCTTCTTTAACGATCTCTAAATCGTTTTCTTGTTTGCTATCAAACTTTACATCATACATCAAGCCTGAGCAGCCGCCGCCTTTTACTGAAAGCCTTACATAGTTCTCGTCTGCAGCCTGTAGATCTGTCTTTATGTGGGAAAGAGCTTTGTCAGTAACTGTTACTAAATCGTTCACAATAATCATCTATGAATCGGCCTTGGTTTTCGCAGGCTCACTTTTCTTTGTCGATCTTTTTCGCTTTGGTTTTGGCTTATCAAATAGTTCCTCAATGCCTTTTTCCCAAGTAAAGCCGGCTGCTGACTTGTGGCCTCCGCCGCCGT
>MDTB01175485.1_pt1 | contig 15715 bp, 26 predicted proteins | sample 811161 | NCBI WGS metagenome assembly MDTB01 (sample SAMN05326650, study PRJNA326480) | marine metagenome | isolation source: seawater | place: Mediterranean Sea | collected 2009 | reverse complement strand
TCAGTGGGATCCATATACCGATGTTATCTTAGCCCGACAAACCGGTATAGTTGAATTAAAAGACTTTATTGAAAATGAGACCTATCAGGTAGAAGCTGTCGAGGGCGGAAAGAAACAAATGGTTATCGTTGAATCAAAAGATAGAAATTTAAGTCCTCATATTGAAATTATCGATTCAAACGGTATGATACTTGCTGGAGGAACCATTCTTCCTGTTACTGCTAATTTAACTGTTAGGCAAGGCGACAAGGTAAAAAGAGGTCAAACTCTTGTTAAGATTCCAAGAGCTATTGGTAAAACTCGCGATATTACTGGAGGCCTCCCACGTGTTACAGAGCTATTCGAATCTCGAAAACCTTCAGATCCTGCTGTTGTAACAGAGATTGATGGCACTGTGAGCTTCGGTGAAACTAAAAGAGGTATAAGGAAAATAAGCATTACTGGTGTAGATGAAGGCGTTAAAACATATTCCATTCCTTACGGTAAACATGTTGTAGTTCATGAAGGTGATAAAATTATTGCTGGAACTTCATTGTGCGAAGGCAGTATTTCGCCGGTTGATATACTTAGAATTCTAGGTCCAAATAAAGTTAGGGAGTATCTAGTTAATGAAATTCAAGAGGTTTATAGGCTTCAAGGTGTAAAAATTGATGACAAGCATATTGAGGTTATAGTTAGGCAGATGATGCAAAAAGTTAGTATTGATGAGTCAGGAGATTCTAATTATTTGGCAAAGGACAGAATCAATAGAGCAGAATTTTTTGAAACCAACGAAAAATTAAACTCTATGGTTGTAATCACTGACTCTGGTGATTCAGAATACGAAGAAGATATGCTTGTTGATAAAAAAGAATACCTTGATACAAATAAATCTCTAAAAGAGGACGGAAAGACACCATCTAAATCTAGAAAATCCAAACCCGCTACTTTTGAACCTCTTTTAATGGGTATTACGCAAGCATCATTAAACACTGAAAGCTTTATATCCGCTGCTTCTTTTCAAGAAACAACTAGAGTCTTAACCGATGCTTCAACATCTGGAAAAACTGACTATCTTAGAGGATTAAAAGAAAATGTAGCAGTTGGTAGATTAATACCTGCTGGTACTGGGTCTCCTCATTTAAAAAATATCTTTGTTGAAAGCCTAGATACAGATGAAGACGGATTGGATGAGAATATTGAAGAGCAAGCCGTAAAAAAAGAAGATAGTTTGAAGTAAAATAGATAAAAAACTTTACAAAATTAGAATTTTATTTTAAATAAAACTTTATTAATTTTGTAGGCTTTAATGGAAATGAAATGCCGACGATAAATCAATTAATTAGACAAGGTAGAAAAAAAACTACCAAGAAAACTACGACTCCAGCGTTGAAGGGTAACCCGCAAAAACGCGGTGTATGCACACGTGTTTATACTACTACTCCAAAAAAACCCAACTCAGCGTTGAGAAAAGTAGCTAGGGTTAGACTTACTAATGGAATGGAAGTTAACGCTTACATTCCAGGAGAAGGTCACAATTTACAAGAGCACTCAATTGTTCTTATTGAAGGTGGAAGAGTTAAAGATTTACCTGGTGTTCGTTACCATGTAGTTAGAGGAACCCTAGACACAGCAGGCGTTTCTGATAGAACAACTAGCAGATCAAGATATGGTGCAAAAAAATCTAAGGCACAATAAACAATGAGAAGAAGAAGACCAGAAAAAAGAAAAATTTTACCAGATCCAATCTTCAATGACTTAGAGATCGCCAAATTTATGAACTACTTAATGCTTGATGGTAAAAAGGGTGCTGCTGAGCATATTTTTTACAATGCTATGAATTATGTTAAATCTCGTACAAAAAAAGAAGGTAAAGAGATTTTTCAGCTTGCTATTAAAAATACATCACCTTCACTTGAGGTTAAGTCAAGGCGCATAGGTGGTGCTAATTACCAAGTTCCAATTGAAGTTCCTAGGCATAGACAATTTTTTCTGGCATCTCACTGGATTATTAATTCCGCAAGATCCCGCTCTGGTAAATCAATGGCTGATTGTTTAGCGCTTGAACTTATCTCTGCAGCAAATAATGAAGGTGGCGCAATTAAAAAGAAAGAAGACACTCATAGAATGGCTGAAGCAAATCGCGCTTTTGCTCATTTTAGATAAGTAATATCATGAAGAAGATTTCATTAGATAGTGTACGAAATATAGGTATTATGGCGCATATAGATGCCGGCAAAACTACATTAACAGAAAGAATTCTCTTTTATACTGGAAGAACTCATAAAATTGGTGAAGTGCATGATGGCGGTGCTACCATGGACTGGATGGAGCAGGAAAAAGAAAGAGGGATTACAATAACTTCAGCTGCAACCACTGCTATTTGGGAAGATCATAGAATTAATATAATTGATACTCCAGGTCACGTTGATTTTACTGTAGAAGTCGAAAGATCGCTAAGAGTCCTTGATGGATCCTGCGCTGTATTTTGCGCTGTTGGAGGAGTTGAACCTCAAAGCGAAACTGTTTGGAGGCAGGCTGACAAGTATGGCGTTCCTAGAATTGCATTCGTGAATAAGATGGATCGTACAGGCGCAGATTTTTACAACGTGCTTGAGATGATTAAGGATCGGTTAGGCGCAAACCCTCTTCCAGTTGTTCTTCCAATAGGTTCAGGTGACATGTTCACTGGGATTATAGATTTAATTTCTATGAAAGCTATTCTTTATAACGATTCATCCCTTGGTGCTCATTTTGAAATTGGCGATATACCCACCGATATGAAAGAAGAAGCTGAAAAATGGAGACATCATTTAATTGAAGAGACTGCTGGTTATGATGAAGCATTATTAGAGAAATATTTGGATGAGCAAGAAATAACTGAAGATGAATTAAAAGCCGCAATTAGAAAAGGGTGCTTAGATAATACTTTCGTTCCTACCCTTTGTGGTTCTGCTTTCAAAAACAAGGGCGTTCAGCGCTTACTAGATGCTGTGAATGATTTTTTACCTTCACCTTTGGATATTGGCTCCATAACAGGCTATGACCCTAATGACTCAGATAAAGAAATGAAGAGGAACCCCAGCGAGGATGAACCGTTTAGCGCTCTAGCTTTTAAAGTTATGACTGATCCGTATGTTGGAAAATTAACATTCATGAGAGTTTATTCTGGTAAACTTGATGCTGGATCTTACATCATGAATCCAAATACCGGCAAACGCGAGAGAATAAGTAGAATTTTGCTAATGCATGCAAACAAAAGAGAAGAGCTTGATCAAGTAGTTGCTGGAGAAATTGTTGCTGCTGTAGGTTTAAAAAACTCTCATACTGGTCATACTCTTTGTGAAGAGAAAAAAGAGATTTTATTAGAATCAATGGAGTTTCCAGAACCAGTAGTTGAGGTTTCTGTTGAGCCAGCAACTAAAGCAGATCAAGATTCCCTCTCCAAAGGACTAGCTAAATTAGCTGAAGAAGATCCGACTTTTAAAGTCTCAATTAACCAAGATACTGGTCAAACTATAATTGCTGGAATGGGCGAACTTCACCTAGAAATACTCGTAGATCGTTTGCTGAGAGAATTTAAAGTAGAAGCCAATGTCGGAACTCCGCAGGTAGCTTATACTGAAGCTATAACCAAGCGAGTAGAAAAAGTTGATGTTAAATTTGTACGCCAATCAGGTGGTAGAGGTCAATACGGACATGTAGTTATCAACGTTGAGCCAAATGAACCAGGCAAAGGATATCATTTTGAAAATAAAATTGTTGGCGGTGTTATTCCTAGAGAGTATATCCAACCAGTAAATGAAGGCATGCAAGAAGCATTAAAAAATGGTGTTATAGCTGGATACCCTATTGAAGATGTAAGAGTAGAGTTGGTATTTGGATCCTATCACGATGTCGACTCCTCAGAGATTGCATTTAAGGTAGCAGGTTCTATGGCTATTCAGGACGGTTGTAAAAAAGCATCTCCAGTTCTTATGGAGCCAATGATGAGTGTTGAGGTAGTGGTTCCTGAAGAATATTTAGGTGATGTAATGGGTGATATTAATTCTCGGCGTGGTAATATTGATAAAATGGATCAAAGAAAAGACGCACATGTTCTTAATGCCACTGTTCCTTTATCTAAAATGTTTGGATATGCTACCGACTTAAGGTCTATCACGCAAGGAAGAGCAGTTTTTCACATGGAATTTTCTAATTTTAAAGAAGTACCTAGTTCAGTAAAAGAAGAAATTATTGAACAGGTTCACGGTAAGGCTTCGTAGTAAATATGGCAAATCAAACAATAAGAATTAGTTTAAAAGCATACGACCACTCCTTGATCGACAAGTCAACAGAAAAGATAGTAAAAACCGCAAAGTCCACAGGTGCTATTATTTCAGGTCCAATACCATTGCCAACCAAGCGAACTATTTACACTGTATTACGCTCACCTTTTGTTGATAAAAAATCAAGAGAGCAATTTCAAACTAAAATTCACAAAAGACTTATTGACATATTGAATTCCACCCCTAAAACCGTAGAAGCTTTGATGAAGTTAGATCTTCCAGCTGGCGTAGACATTGAGATAAAGGTATAAAATGCGTGGATTAATAGGAAAAAAAATTGGAATGACTCAAGTTTTTAGTGATAATGGGTCTTTAATTCCTGTTACCATAGTTGAGGCTGGTCCTTGTGTAGTAACGCAAGTTAAAACTAAGACCAATGATGGTTACGATGCTGTTCAGGTTGGGTATAGCGAATTAAAAGATAAGCATTCAAATAAAGCCCAGTCTGGCCATTTTAACAAAGCCAGTGTAAAAGCAAAAAGATTCTTAGCTGAGTTTAATACTGTTTCAAATTACGATTATAAAACTGGTCAAGAATTTGGCGTTTCATTATTTAAAGAAGGTGAACTTGTCTCCGTTACTGGAAGATCAAAAGGTAGAGGTTTCTCTGGCGTAATGAAAAGGCATGGTTTTGGTGGCGGTCCAAAGACACACGGTCAAAGAGAGCATCCTAGGTCAGCGGGATCAATTGGCCAAGCCTCTGATCCTTCTCGTGTTTTTAAAGGAATGAAGATGGCTGGTCAATATGGAAATAAAAAAGTTTCTACCCGAAACCTTGAAATTATCTCAGTGGTAAAACAGTCCAACCAGCTACTTATTAAAGGTGCTGTGCCTGGAGCAAATAATAGCATTGTTTACATAACAAAATAAAAATGAAATTAGACGTATTAAATATAGACGGCTCTAAAGGGTCAACAATTAATTTGGATGATTCGATATTTAATATCGAACCCAATCAGCATGTTGTTCACCAAGCTGTTACTAGTGAACTTTCAAATAGTAGGCAGGGTACCCACTCATCAAAAAATAGATCTAAAGTGCGCGGTGGAGGTAAAAAACCTTGGAATCAAAAAGGCAGAGGTGTTGCTAGAGCTGGAACTATTAGGTCTCCTTTATGGAAAGGTGGCGGGGTCATTTTTGGACCAGAACCCCATAAATATACAAAGAAAACTACAAAAAAGATGCGTAGACTAGCTCGCAAATCTGTTTTATCTGACAAAGCTAAAAACGGCAAGTTAATTGTTATAGATGATATAACACTAAATGAGCCTAAAACTAAGTTATTAGTTAATCTGTTTGAATCATTAAAGCTATCTGACAGTAAAATAACCCTTTTGGTTGACTCTGAAAAAAACAATTTATTTCTAGCAGCTCGTAATCTCCCTAATGTTTACTTGGTTGAGTCAACTAGTGCCAGTACTTATGATTTAATTGATTGCGATGTAATAGTAGCTGAAAAATCAGGTCTGGAGCTTCTAAATAACCAATTTAATTTTGATTAATTTTATGTCAGACGATTATAATAAAATACTAATTCGCCCTATTTTTACAGAAAAAATGAGTAGACTCGAGGAAGAGCGCAAGTACGCCTTTCAAGTTATGCCGGGCACTAATAAGCTAGAAATTAAAAAAGCTGTTGAGTCTATGTTTGATGTTAATGTAGAAAAAGTATCTACTATTAATCGTACTGGAAAAAAGAAAAATATGACCGTTAAAAGTGGCGGAAGAACAATTAGAACGAACGGCAAAAGATCAAACTGGAAGAAAGCTCTTGTTACTTTAAAAGAAGGTGATACTATCGATCTATTGGATACTGAGGTTAATAATTAATGGGTATTAGAAATTTAAAACCTACATCGCCAGGTAGTCGCTTTGCATCTCGCAATGATTTTTCAGAGATAACAAAACATACTCCAGAAAAAAGTCTTACTAAAGCTCTCAGAAAAACTGGCGGTAGGAATAATAATGGTAGAATAACCTCAAGACATATTGGAGGTGGTCACAAACGACGCTACAGAATAATTGATTTTAAAAGAAATAAATATGACATTCCTGCTAAAGTTGTTGCTATTGAATACGACCCTAATCGTTCAGCGAATATTGCACTTCTATTTTACGCAGATGGTGAAAAAAGATATATTATTGCCCCATCAGATATCAATATAGGCGATGAGTTGCTTTGCGGAGAAAATGTCCCTTTGAAAAACGGCAATGCTCTCCCAGTTGGCAAGGTAGCAACTGGTATGTTTGTTCATAATATAGAGCTAATAGCTGGATGTGGTGGTAAAATGGCTAGAAGCGCCGGTTCTGCGGCACAAGTAATGGCTCATGATGATGGCTTTACTACCCTCAAGCTCCCATCTGGAGAAGTAAGGCTCGTGAGGCAAAATTGCTATGCTACAGTAGGTGAGGTCGGAAACAAATCTCATGAGCAAATAATCTCTGGTAAAGCAGGTAGAACCCGATGGCTTGGTAGACGACCAAAGGTACGCGGTGTTGTGATGAACCCTGTAGATCACCCACATGGTGGTGGTGAAGGTAAGACATCTGGAGGAAGACATCCAGTTTCTCCGTGGGGTCAGCCCGCCAAAGGTTTTAAGACACGGCGAAAAAATAAAAAATCCAATGAACTTATTATTAAGAGGAGAAAATAGTTATGGCCCGCTCATTAAAAAAAGGACCATATGTTGACCCTAAACTAGTTAAGAAAATCGATGAAATTAATGAAGCTGGTAAAAAACAAGTTATTAAGACATGGTCGAGAAGATCAACCATAACTCCAGATTTTGTTGGACATACATTTGCAGTGCATAATGGCAATAAGTTTATTCCTGTTTTTGTTTATGAAAACATGGTTGGTCACAAGTTAGGAGAATTTTCTCCTACGCGAACATTTAGGCTGCACTCTGGGGATAGAAAGAATTAATAGTAATGGAAGCAAAAGCTATAACTAGACACATTAGACAGTCTCCAAGAAAAATAAGGATCTTGCTTGATGATTTACGAGGAGTCAAAGTTGACAAGGCAATGAACTATCTCCATTTTTCTAAAGCTAAAGCTGCCTATCAAATTGAGAAAACTCTGAGCTCAGCTGTTGCCAATCTCATGAATAAATCTGAAAGTGAAAATCTTTCAGTTGATAATATCTATGTAAAAGAATGTTATGCTGATGGAGCACCTCACTTAAAACGGTTTAGAGCTGCATCAATGGGGAGAATATCTAAAATAAATAAAAAATCATCTCATTTAACTATAATTGTTTCATCGGATAAGAATTAGGAGAAATTTTGGGTCAAAAAACACATCCTGTCGGATTTAGATTGCAAATTAATAAAAAGTGGAAATCTACGTGGTTTACTGAGAACTCTTTTGCATCTGAACTAGAAAGTGATGTTAAAATTCGCAAGTATCTTAAAGCGAGATTGCCCAATGCTGGTATTTCAAAGGTTGACATCAGTAGAACATCAAAAAATATTACTATCACTATTTATACCGCAAGACCCGGTATTGTTATTGGAAAAGGCGGCGAAGAGGTAAACAGGCTTAAAGATGAAGTAAAGCAGCTTACCAGCGAACCTTCAAATTCTGGTAAAAATACAAAAAGCGTGCAAATAAATATCTCCGAAATAAAAAGACCCGAACTTGATGCTGCATTAGTAGGAGCAAATATTGCTCATCAGCTACAGAAAAAAGTTTCATATCGTAGAGTTGTAAGCAAAGTTATTCAATCAACAATGAGGATGGGTGCAGAAGGCATTCGTATCAATGTTGCTGGAAGGCTTGGTGGTTCTGAAATTGCTAGAAGTGAAAAATTCTCGGAAGGTAGAGTACCGCTTCATACATTAAGAGCTGATATTGATTATGTCTTAACAGAAGCATTTACTCAATACGGTATTATCGGCATCAAAGTTTGGATATGTAATGGTGAATCTGGAAAATAATTTTTATGCTTGAACCAAAAAAAACAAAATATAGAAAACATCACCGCGGTAATCGAAAAGGTATGGCAAAAGGGGGGAACTATGTTGCCTTCGGTTCATATGGTTTAAAAGCCGTTGAATCTGGCTGGATTACTAGTCGACAGATTGAAGCATGTCGTATTTCAATCACTCGCGTAGTAAGAAAAATTGGTAAAATGTGGATAAGGGTTTTTCCAGATAAACCCGTTACAAAAAAACCCGCTGAAACAAGAATGGGTAAAGGAAAAGGCTCTCCTGAATATTGGGTTGCAGTTGTTAAGCCAGGAAGAATTTTATTTGAAGTTGATGGTGTAGATAGAGAAGGAGCTGAAAAAGCCTTTCATAATGCCTCTAATAAGTTGCCAGTAAAAACTAAAATTGTTAGCAGGAGAGAGCTTTAATGAAGAAAAGTGACCTTAAAGATTTAAGTATGGACGATATCAATAATAAGATTAAGGATAATGAATCTAAGCTTCAGAGCTTGCGATTTCAAAAAGCATTACAGCAGCTTGAAGATCCGCTCGAGATACGATCTCTAAAAAAAGAAATTGCACAGCTATTAACATTAAAGAATGAGCATCTTAAAGGAATAAGATTAGACAAGGAATCAGCATGAGCGTCAGGAGAAAGCAAGTTTTAGTCGGTGAAGTTGTAAGCGATAAAATGGAAAAAACGGTTGTTGTTCAAGTAACTAGAAGAATAACCCATCCGGTTTATGGAAAGATTTTAAAAAGATTTAAAAAGTATAATTCTCATGTAGCTTCTGTTGTTCCTAAGGTTGGTGATGTAGTTAAAATTTCGTCTGTTCGACCTATCAGCAAAACTAAAAGATGGCAAGTAAGTGAAGTTGTAAGAGAATCAGTAAAGATAGGTTGATATAAAGTGATTCAACAAGAAACAAGATTAAAAGTAGCAGATAATTCAGGAGCAAGAGAAGTTCTTTGTTTTAAGGTTTTAGGCGGCAGCAGAAGAAGGTATGCTTCTCTTGGTGATATAATTGTTGTGACTGTCAAGCAGGCTATACCTGATGGTATGGTTAAAAAAGGTCAAGTATCTAGAGCTGTAGTTGTTAGAACCAGGAAAGAGGTTCGCAGGTCTGATGGTTCATATATTCGATTTGACGATAATGCAGCAGTGCTTTTAAATGATGCAGGTGAGCCCAGAGGAACCAGGGTTCTTGGTCCAGTTGCAAGAGAACTTAGAGATACTGGTTATATGAAGATTGTTTCAATGGCTCCTGAGGTACTATAAATGCGTATTAAATCAGGTATGAATGTAAAAGTAATTAGAGGTAACCATAAAGGCAGAGAAGGCAAGGTGCTAAGAGTTATCAATGACAAAAATCGCGTTATTGTAGAAGGTATAAATTTAATAAAGAAACACACTCGACCCTCACAAGACAATCCAAAAGGCGGAATTGTTGAGAAAGAAGGCTCTATTCATGTTTCAAATGTCATGTATTTGCAAAATGGTAAACCTACGCGAATTGGTTATAAAAAACTTGAAGATGGATCAAAAGTTAGAGTTTCTGTTAAAAATGGTGAGGAGATTAAGAACTGATGCCAAAAATAGATATATCAAGATCTCAAGAGCCTAATATCAGAAAAAAATACAAAGAAATGGTTGTTCCTGCCATGATGAAGCAGTTTAGCTACTCTAATATTATGCAGGTTCCTAAAATTACCCATGTATCTATAAATATGGGACTAGGTGATGCTAAAGATAATCCAAAGAAACTTGAAAGCGCATTAAGTGAACTTTCACTCATTTCTGCTCAAAAGCCTGTTGTAACCAGATCTAAAAAAGATATATCTAACTTTAAAATAAGAAAAGGCTACCCTGTTGGCTGTAAGGTTACGATTAGAGGTAATAGGATGTATGATTTTCTAGAAAGACTGGTTTCTATTGCTTTACCTAGAACAAGAGATTTCAGAGGATTACCATTTAAGTCTTTTGATGGTAGAGGCAATTTTTCATTTGGCGTTAAAGAGCAAATTATTTTTACTGAAATTAATTATGATAAGATTGACAGTATAAGAGGTATGGATATAAATGTATCTACTTCAGCTAAATCAGACGACGAATCGTACTGGCTTCTAAAACATATTGGTTTGCCTTTGCGTGAAAAACCAAATAAAACTGAAGAAAATATTGAGGTGAATTGATGGCAAGAAAATCATTAGTTGTTAAAGCTAGAAAAAATCCAAAATTTAGTACCAGGCAATATAACCGCTGTTTTAATTGCGGTCGTCCTGATGGCTATATGAGGAAATTCGGATTATGCCGTATTTGTTTTAGAGAAATGGCGCTTAGAGGTGAAATTCCTGGTGTTATTAAGGCTAGCTGGTAAGGAGCATTATATGTCAATGAACGACCCTATATCTGATATGTTAACTAGAATTCGTAATGCAATGGCAGTCGATAAAAGATTTGTTGATATCCCTGTATCCAATATGAAAAAACGAATTGCATTTGTTCTTAAGCAGGAAAGCTATATAGAAGATTTTATTTTTGTAAAAGATGGAATAAATAGCAGGATAAGAATATTCTTAAAATATGATATTAAAGGTAATGCGGTAATTACAGCTATTGAAAGGGTTAGTAAGCCTGGTCGCAGAGTTTATGTTAATCAAAATCAGCTTCCACGCGTTTTGGATGGATTAGGTATTTCAATTCTTTCTACATCTAAGGGTGTTTTGTCAAATAAAGTTGCAAAGCGCTTTGGTATAGGTGGTGAAGTTATTTGTAACGTTTGGTAAAAAATGTCAAGAATCGGAAATAAAAATATAGAAATACCAGAAAAAGTTACTGTTGAAGTATCTTCTGGGTTAGCAAAGGTTAAGGGTCCTAAAGGAAGTCTTGAGATTGCTGTAAACTCAGAGCTTAGCGTAAATGTTAATAACAATTTAGTAGCGGTTGAAAGACCGTCTGATTCACGAACACACAAATCTTTACATGGTACTATGCGTCAGTTAATTGCTAATGCAGTTAGCGGCGTATCAGAAGGTTTTCAAAAAGAGCTTGAGATTAGAGGCGTTGGTTATCAGGCTAATATGGATGGTAAATATCTAGTTTTACAACTTGGATATTCACATGACATATATTTCGAACCACCTTCAGGCATTGAAATTAAAACAAGTAAAACTGAAATAGTTGTTTTTGGAATCAACAAGCAACTTGTTGGTGAAGTCTCAGCAAAAATTAGATCATTTAGAAAGCCAGAGCCTTATAAAGGCAAGGGGATCAGATATAAAGATGAATATGTTCGATCAAAGCAAGGAAAGACAGTAGGTGGAGCAACAGGATGATTAATAATTTGACAAAAAAAGAAATACGTAATCAGCGCAGAACAAATCGTAGCAAGCGTAATAATGTTGCACATCCAACAAAGCTTCGTCTAGTAGTATCTAAGTCTCTAAAAAATATCAATGCACAAATTGTAGACGATCATTCGATGAAAACACTGGTTTCTTCTTCATCGCTAGACAAAGATTTACAAAGTAAAATTAAGAAAGCTAAAAACAAAACAGAAATAAGTGCGATAATTGGAAGCACAATTGCTTCAAAGGCAATCAAGAACAAAATTAAAGATGTTGTTTTTGATAGAAATGGTAATAGATACCATGGAAGAGTTAAAGCTGTAGCTGATGCCGCGCGCGAAGCTGGTTTAAAATTTTAAAGAGAAAATATGATAAATCCTGCAGAATTAGACCTACAAGAAGAAAACGTAATTAGAGTAAATAGGGTAGCAAAAGTAACATCCAGAGGTAAGAATTTTCGCTTTGGAGCGTTGGTAGTTATTGGTGACGGCAAAGGTCATGTTGGCGTAGGTCAAGGTAAGGCGGGGGAGGTAATGTCTGCAATTAACAAAGCTAAAGAAGAAGCTAAGCAAAATATTGTTAAAATAAACCTAGTCAACGGCACTATTCCACATAAAATCGTATCTAGGTATAGTGCTAGCAAGGTAATGTTGAAGCCTGCAGCTCCTGGAACCGGTATAATAGCAGGCGCCGCTGTTAGAGCTGTAATGGAACAAGTTGGTGTGAAAAATATATTAACAAAGCGATTTGGATCCAATAACCCTCTCAACGTTACAAAGGCCACTATGAAAGCTTTAAACGACCTTCAAGATGCAGTAACTGTATCTAACAAGAGAGGTATTTCAATTAAAGGTGTTTTTAATTAATTATGGCTAAAAACAATACACTTAAAATTAAACAGATAAAGAGCCCTATTGGTTACAAGAAGAAAGCTAAGTCGACATTGGTTGCGTTAGGCTTAAAAAAGATTAATCACGTTGTTGAGCATGAAGATTCACCTCAAGTTAGAGGAATGTTAAATGTAGTTAGCTATCTTGTAAAGGTAGAAGAATAAAATGAAACTAGGAAACTTAAAACCGGCAAGTGGTTCTACACACTCCAAAAAAAGAATAGGTAGAGGACATGGATCAGGGCTTGGAAGAAGTGCTGGTAGAGGAGATAAAGGGTACCATTCAAGATCAGGGTCAAAGCATAGACCTTGGTTTGAAGGAGGGCAAATGCCTTTACATAGGCGAGTTCCTAAAAGAGGGTTTTCAAATTTTTTGTTTAAAAAAGAATATCAGATTGTTAATCTTTCAGATTTAAATAAAATTGATACTGAGACCGTTAATCCTTCAATTTTAAAAGAACAAGGTTTGGTTAAATATGCTCTTCGTCCTATAAAAATTTTAGGTGAAGGTGATATTGATAAAAAGATTAATATAGTAGCTAGCGCGTTTAGTTCTTCTGCAATTAAAAAAATTGAAAAAGCTGGTGGCACCGCAACTGCACAATAAGTATGTTTGATAAGCTTAAATCCATATTCATTATTCCTGAACTACGAAAAAGAATTTTATTTACACTTGGTATTCTTATTGTTGCCCGTTTAGGAGCACATATTCCGATACCAGGTATAAATGGAGAAGCTCTTAGTGCGGCCTTTCAAGGTTATCAAAATACATTGCTTGGTCTATATAACTTATTTGCTGGCGGCGCATTTGAGAAAGCTACTTTATTTGCATTAGGAATTATGCCCTATATATCGGCTTCAATTATTATTCAATTAATGAGCACTGTAGTTCCGTATTTTCAAAGACTTCAAAAAGAAGGTGAGGCTGGTAGAAAAAAAATAACACAAGTTACGCGCTATTTAACTGTTCTTATATCGGCTATGCAGGCGTATGGTATTGTGGCTGTCTTTTTACCATCAATGTCATCTGGTGGTCAATCGGTTGTTATTAATCCCGGCTTTTCATTTATTTTTACTGGCACAATTTGTCTAATTACAGGTACAATCTTATTAATGTGGTTGGGTGAGCGAATAACTGAACGTGGAATTGGCAATGGAATATCGCTTATTATTATGATAGGTATTGTTTCCAGGCTACCAAATGTAGTTGTAGGCGAAATAGCCCTTGTTAACGAGGGAGTAAGAAGTATACTTAGTGAACTAATTTTGTTAGCTGTAATGCTTGCGGTAATTTGTTTTGTAGTCTTATTGACTCAAGGTACTAGAAAAATTCCGGTATCTTATGCTAAACGTGTGGTTGGAAGAAAGGTGTATGGTGGTCAGTCTACCCATATACCATTAAAGGTTAACACTGCTGGAGTTATGCCTATAATTTTTGCACAATCAATTATGTTTATCCCTAGCACAATCGCAACATTTTTCAGTGAGAGTAATTTCATGCAAACCGTTATGAGATGGTTTTCTTTTGATCACCCATTCTACTGGATCGTTTTTGGTTTGATGATTGTATTTTTTACATATTTTTATACTGCTATTGCTTTTGACCCTACTCAAGTATCTCAACAGATGAAACAACACGGTGGATTTATTCCAGGAATTAGACCTGGCAAAAAAACAGCTGAATATATAGATAATATACTTTCCAGAGTAACGCTGCCAGGTTCATTCGCATTAGCAGCGGTTGCAGTTTTTCCATATATCCTAATGCAAATGATGGATGTTAGTTACGATCTCGCATCTTTTTTTGGAGGTACTAGTCTTTTGATTATTGTTGGTGTGGCTTTAGATACATTGCAACAAATTGAATCCCATCTAATGAGTCGACATTATGATGGTTTTCTATCGAAAGGAAAGATTCGCGGTAGAAGAAGAATTTAGTTATGGTCCACATTCGAACAGATAGAGAAATTCAATTGATTGCGTCAAGCTGTCAAATAGTTGCTGATACATTAGATATGCTAACAGAGCATGTAAAGCCTGGGGCAAAGATAACCGATCTTGATAGATTGGCAGAAGAATTTATTATTTCAAAAGGTGCTCGTCCTGCATTTAAGGGCTACATGGGCTTTCCAGCTACATTGTGCGTATCGGTTGATGATGAAGTTGTGCATGGTATACCAAGCAATAGATATCTTGAGGAAGGTCAGATTGTTGGAATAGATTGTGGAGCAGAAAAAGAAGGTTATTATGGTGACCACGCTAGAACTTTCTCAATAGGTAAAATATCAGATAAAAAACAAAAACTTATGAATATTACTAGAGACTGCCTTTTAAAGGGCATTTCAGAAGCAAAGCCCGGTAATTATGTTTCTGATATCGGTTATGCTATTCAGACGCTCGCCGAATCAAATGGCTTTTCCGTTGTTCGTGAACTTGTTGGTCATGGAATAGGCTCTAGCCTTCATGAAGAACCTCAAGTTCCAAATTATGGAAACCCAAAGCAAGGCTATAAGCTTACTGAGGGAATGTGTATTGCAATAGAACCAATGATTAACATGGGCAAAAAAGAGATTAAAACAGATTCAGATGGTTGGACTATCCGAACTATTGACGGTGAAGTATCTGCGCATTTTGAACATACAATCGCCATCACTTCAGATGGACCTAAAATTCTTAGCAAGAGTAGATTAAATGGCTAAAGAAGAAGCAATACAAGTTGAAGGGGTAATTAAAGAAACTTTGCCTAATGCTATGTTTAGGGTAGAAGTTGAAATTGGAGAAGATAAACATGAAGTTTTAGCGCATGTGAGCGGTAAAATGAGAATGCACTTCATAAAAATACTTCCTGGGGATATTGTGAAACTTGAAATATCCCCATATGATTTAACTAGAGGAAGAATAACGTACCGAAATAAATGATATGAAAGTAAGAGCTTCAGTAAAAAAAATATGTGATAAATGCAAAATCATACGTCGTAAAGGCGTCGTTATGGTTATTTGTGAAAACCCAAAACACAAGCAACGGCAAGGTTAGGAGTAAATTTTGGCACGCATTTCAGGTGTAGATATCCCTAGAGAAAAGAAAGTACCTTATTCTCTATGTTATATTCATGGTATTGGATTGACATCGGCAAAAAACATATGTGAATATGCTAAGGTTGATGAAAATAAACGAGTAAGTGAATTAACCGATAACCAAGTTTCCGCAATAAGAGACGCTATTACTGCTTTACAGATAAG
>MDTB01011774.1_pt1 | contig 15715 bp, 18 predicted proteins | sample 811161 | NCBI WGS metagenome assembly MDTB01 (sample SAMN05326650, study PRJNA326480) | marine metagenome | isolation source: seawater | place: Mediterranean Sea | collected 2009 | reverse complement strand
GAAACTATACCCCCATCACCAGTTGTAATATGTTTAGAATTTTCAAAACTCCAGCTTCCAACATCACCAATAGTACCAGCTATCCTGTTTTTTTCATCTCTAGCAAAAAAACATTGTGCACAATCTTCTAAAACAAATAATTTATTTTTTTTTGCAATTTTCATTATTTCCGTCATATCACACATCAAACCATAAAGATGAACAACCATAATTGCTTTTGTTTTATTTGTTATTTTTTTTTTTAAATCTTCAATATCTATTAAAAATGTGTCTTTCCTAACATCTGCATAAACTGGTACAGCTCCACATTGCCAAACCGCGAACCCACACATTGCAACTGTCAACCCAGGAATAATTACTTCATCTCCATGCCCAACACCAAAGGCATTTAAAGCCATGTGCAAAGTCGAAGTTCCAGAATTTGCAGTAATTGCATAACGCTGTTTGTGTATTTTTGCGAATTTTATCTCTAGTCTTTCATTCATTGTTCCCGATGATTTTGCCTTAAAATCTGAGGACAATACCTCTCTAATATACTTCAACTCTTTGCCCTTAAATTTCCAACCTTTATAATTTTTCATAATTTTTTTTCTGATTATTTAAATAATCTTTTTGTCTAAAAAAATTAATTTTACTTAAATTTTTGTAATTTTTTAGATAATTTATTACCTCAGTAGTTTCAACTGTAAAGGGAAATATAGAAAATATTTTTTTGAAGAAAACTAAATCTTCAGGATAATCGAGAGTAAATCTTAATTTTTTATCTTTTTTTAAGTTTAAAGAATGGTATTTAAAATCTTTTGATAAAAAAGGTTGAGGGGTCTCTATGTTTTTATTTCCATGTTTATTGTAAATTTTTTTTAAAACTTTAGATTTAAATATATATGTAAATAATCCAGTAATAGAATTTTCATCAGCTTTAATATAGTCGTATTTTTTTTTAACAATTATTTTAGCAGCCTTCTTATATGCAGTGAAATCAAACAATAAATCATCAGCATCAACTATTATTGCAATTGAAATATTAAAATTTGAAATACAGTCGTTCCATCTTTTTAAAACATTTTTCTTTGATCCTCTAAAATAAGCTATTCTATTTTTTCTTGCTAAATTGCATAAAATATTATCTGACTTATTTTCTGTTGTTGCCAGTATAATTGGATAACCTATTTTTTTTGATCTTTTAATTATAATTTCAATTACTTTTTTTTTATTAATTGGCCTTAAGCATTTTTTAGGTAATCTTTTCGAATCTGTTCGAACTGTAATTATAGTAAATATATTTTCTTTTTTAATAAGATTTTTCTTAGCCATGTAATCAATTTATGAAATATTTTAATATATTTTAGTTTAGACTATTATTAATTACCAAGATAACCAGCCACCATCAACAAAAACTTCTTGTGCATTTGTGTGGGTATTATTCACATCCAATAAAAAATTTATAACTGGAAATATTTCGTTTAAATTCATCATTCTACCTTTTGGATTGTTTTTTTTATAGTTTTTTTCAAAAAAAGGATTAAGTCCTTTACTTTTAACACCTCCTAAAACAATACTATTAAATAAATAGTTTTTTCCGTATTTTGTTCCAAAATATTTTATCATCATATTAGCTGCTGATTTTGAAACAGAATATCCCAACTCTTTTGTAAAGTCTTTATAGATAAAATGCTTAGGTGCTTTAATACTATAAATTGTTGAAAGGTTTATAATTCTTCCTTTTTTTTGGTACTTAATGTAATTTTTTATTACGTTTAAATTTAAAAAAAAATTGACATCAAAATAACTCTGGATTAAATCCTTTTTGAAATTTTCTTTACTTATTTCTTTCTTAGCTAATGGTGTTGAATTGAGACCATGACAAAAAATAATCGCGTAGATTTTATTTTTTTTAAATATTTCTTTTAAATAATTATCATTATTTAAATTATTTCCTTTAGCAATATCTGAACCAATTATAGTATAATTTTTTCCAAGTTTATTTTTCAAAAAAGACCCAATATACCCATTTGAACCCGTAAGAAATATTTTTTTTTTAATTTTCATCTTTAAAAACGATTATTATAGTTTTATGTTTAATTAAAGGCAAAAATTAAAAGATTATATAAGATCTGTTCAAAGATAATGATTATATTTAAGGATCAATATTTACAATCTAGTAAATTAAAGAATAATTTGATAAAAAAATTTGCGAATGAATAAAAAAAATATTTTTTATAAAAAACTAGAAAAAAAAATTTTTGCAAGCAACGAAGTGCATAATAAATTACTGAATGAGTCTGATGCAATATATTCAGCAGTAAATAAGATTTTCCATTCATTGAAAAATGGAGGTAAAATTATGTTTTGTGGGAATGGAGGATCTGCAGCGGATGCACAACACCTTGCAGCAGAATTGTTAATCAGATTACGACCAAATGTTAATAGACAACCTTTTCCCGCAATAGCATTAGCTCAAGACACATCTACAATAACAGCATGTGGAAACGATTATGATTTTACAGAGATTTTTTTAAGACCGTTTAAAGCACTCGTAAAAAAAAATGATTTATTATTTGTGATTTCTACCTCGGGGAATTCAAAAAATATTTTAAAAGTTCTAAAATATGCCAAATCTAAAAATATTTCTACAGTTGGACTTCTCGGAAGTAATGGTGGAAAAGCAAAAAAGTTATGTAGTATAAATATTATTGTCCCAAGCAAAGTAGTTGCCACCATACAAGAATGCCATATTTTTATCGGACAATACATTTTAGAGCTTGTAGAAGACAAATTATTAAGTTTCAAAATTAAAAAAAAATAGTGGAAAATATAGATTACTTTATAAAACAATTAGAGAAGGCAAATTATTTTGAAAAAATTGATAAATCTAAAATTTCAAAATTAAATAAATATAATATATTTTATAGTGTAAGAGAGGATGGTTTTTCCCAAAGAATACTAAACTATATTTATACGTTAAGGATTTCAAAAAAATTAAATAAAAAAACAATTTTATTATGGGATACTAGCAAAGAAAGCTCGGGTGTTATTCAGCATAATTTAAATGATGAGGATGCAAAAATTTTCCAAAATTTACCAATTATTAAATTTAACTCTAATTTTGAAAGATTTTATAAATTGAGCAGAGGAGGGGCAATTCAAGATAATTTTTTTTATGATAGCAAGATACTATATTTTGAAGGTGAGAACTTACGAGATGTTATTCTTGAAATATCTGAAATTTATAAAAGTTTAGAACTAAATGAAGATATAAAAAAAATAGTTAAAAAAATAGATCAATATGAATACGGGATACATATTAGAGGTGGAGATATGAGTATTACCGAGGTAAATCTTGGTCAAGGTAATTGGAGATGGCATACTCGCAATAGGTTATCAATTAATAAGTGTTTTCCAAAAGAATCATATATTAAAATAATAGAACAGGTGAGACCTTCAAATGTTTTTGTTTGTTCGAGTTCCCAAGATTTTGTAAAAGATTTATCGCAGCTCGATAATGTTATAACTCTGGAAAAAAGTTTTGAAAACGAAAAACTTTCTAGCACTGAAAAATTTATATTAGATATACATTCACTTTCCAAATGTAAAAATTTAATTTGTGCTTTTGAAAGTGGATCTACTTTGAAGGCTATTTTTTTGCGAGTAAATTCAAAAAATATTACACCAATAGATTTTTTGAAAATAAATGGTATTTATGAAGAATTATCTAATATAATCAAAAGCCAGTTTAGAATCTTAAATTCCCCCAAGCAAATGGTAAAAAGAATTATAAATATATATTCTAGTAGATTATATCTTCAATTTATAGAAAGATATTTTAAAAGATTTCTAAAAAAAAAAATTAAATTTAAAGATTAAGTGTAAAGAATTTCTCTATCAGGTAGATCATTTGAGGAGTAATATACTATTTGTGAACCTGCAAAATCAAATTTAAAAGGGATATTAATGAATTTTTTCATTTTTCTTTTAATATATTTATGTTTATTAATATTAGCCAACACAAGCATATATCCACCTCCACCTGCACCACACAATTTGCACCCTGTTGCTCCATATTTCATAAAATCTAAATATGCTCTATCAATAAATTCATTAGACACATTTTTTGATAATTTTCTTTTTATCAACCACTGCTCATTCATCAATTTTCCAACTTCTAAAAAATTAATCCTATTTTCATTTAAAAGTTTTTGAGCTTCATCTACTATTTTTTTCATTTCATTTAAATGAGCTGTATTTTGTGATATTCCATCGATCTGTTTTTTTGCAATTTCAGATGCATTTCTAGGAAATCCTAAAAAAAAAAGCATCAAATGATCTTGAAATTTATCAATATTGTTTTTTTTTAAAGTAAGTGGTTTGACAGTAATATTTTGTCTTCCTCCAAAATCAATTCTATTTAATCCCCCAAAAGCAGCTGCAGTTTGATCTTGCGATCCAACAGACTCTTTAATTTTTTCTTGTTCTATAAAAATTGCAGCGTTTGCAAGATCTTTTTTTGTTGGTATCTTGCCTAAGAGAGACCACATTGCATGCAAGAATCCAACAGTAAAGCTTGAGCTAGAACCTAGGCCACCTCTAGCTGGCAAGTCTGCATTATGAACCATTTCTATACCTTTGTTTACTTTTAAAAATTTCAATGTTTCTCTTACCGATGGGTGTTTAATTTTATTAATTGAATTTGTTTCCTCTCTTAGAAAATATCTTATGCAATTTTTATATTTAAAAAAAGGTGGTAAATATCTAACGTTTATATAATTAAATTTATTTATTGTTGTATTGATTACTGAACCACCATTATCTTTATACCACTTTTTATAGTCAGTGCCTCCACCAAAAAAAGATATTCTTAAAGGAGTTCTTGAAATTATCATATTATTAATTATATGTATTTTATTAAAATAAAATAAATAATATATTTTAAATTTTTAAAAAAGTGAATTCAAATATCTTTAATAAAACACCACAATTTAATAGTAGTGAAGCAGATACCGTGAGTTATTTTAATGAAAATGGTTTTCATATTGAGAGAGATGTTTTCTCTTCAAAGGAATGCTCTACTATGATTAAGGAATCTGAAAATTTTGAAAATTCTTTAAATAAATCTTACATACCTGAACAGCAAGTTCACAAAAAAAATAAGGTTTTCTTAAATATGATGAAAAATAATAAAATAAAAAAAATAATAGACAAATTTTCATCTAAGGGTAAAGAAATGTTTGGAATACAATCGTCCTTCTTTTATGGTGTTCCTAATACCTCAGGGGCATCCAATCATCAGGATGGACTATGGGTAAAACCAGAGGATGCTAGTGGTTTTATTTCAGCTTGGACACCCCTAATTGATTTAGATAATACAAATATGGGGAATTTATATGTTTATGAAAAATCTCATAAAGAAGGAAGTCTAAATGTAATTGAAAATAAAAGTTTGCCATCCTCTTTTCAAAATGAAGGCTTAGTTAAGTATGAAAGTGTACTTAAAAAAAATCTTAAAAAACATCTTTTAACTGTCAAGAAAGGATCTACAGTTTTTCTACATTCAAATTTAGTACATGGATCAATTGGAAATTCTTCTGAAAAAAATAGATATGTGGTACTATTTACTTATATAAGAGATGGAATTTCTTTCCGGGAAGGTAGAGAGGCTAAAAGAGAAAAAACTTCATTAAAATAATTTGCATTGAATAGGTTCGTCGTAACCGTATGCTATGATCCAACCCCAAAACCTCATTCTGCCCCTTACTAATATGTATGGTTGACCAGAGGATTTATCTGGATTTCTTTTTAACTCTACAGGCCTTAGCAATTTTCCTTTAAGCTTTATTTCATCGGCTATATCTTTTGCGCTAGGTTCAATTTTCATTTTATTCTCCAGCGCATCTTCAACTGTTGTATAAATTTTATGTGCAGTATCAGATTCATCATAGTCTATAACCTTAATTTCATTGGGAAGAACTTTAATTATCTTTCTGTTGAATTTCTTATTAATAATATCAATATCATCACCATCTAGTTCAAAATTTAAAGATTCAAAGTTTTCTAGAGTATTACTTTTACTCATGGAGCTAGTTAACAATATTACGTCGCTGTGGGACGTAATCCAATTTAGAACTATGCTTCTAATAGATTTTTTATATTTATCAGAAATATTCTGAAGTATCTCTTTTTCGTCATTTGTATATAAATTTTTTCCAAAAGACATATAGGCAATAGTTGTAATTTTATTTTCTTGATTAAAATTTAATAATTCTTCCTCAATTTGACGGTTAAATAAATCGTATTCAGTTTGTATCACGCATAATTTGTTTAATTCATCATGGCTTAAAGCGTTTTTGAGTTCATTTACTGAAAAATTTCCAACTCCCATGTACCTTACTTTTCCTTGTTCAATAAGTCTGTTTAATGCAGAAATTGTTTCATCTATGGGCACTTTAGGATTAGGCCATTGTATTTGATATATATCTATATAATCAGTTTTTAATCTTTTAAGCGATCCCTCTACCGATTTAATAACGTTATTGTAACCATTGTTTGCAGGTTTAAATTTTGATCCAACAACAACTTTAGACCTTTTTTTTTTTAAAATTTCTCCCAATATTTCTTCAGAAAGTCCATCCTCATAATCTTCCCCCGTATCAATAAAATTCATGCCCAAATCAATACCATAACTTAATGCATTTTTCTTTTTATTGATTAACTCTGAATCACTCTGACCATCAAAAGATCTTCCAAAAAGAGTTCCTTGACCAATGGGATAAACTTCTAAATCACTTTTTAATATTTTAACTTTATTAGGCATTTAACTTTTTTTTAAGATACTTTACCCATATAGGGTCTTTTTTAGTAAATTTAGTAATTTTATTTTTGGCTAACTCATCTTCTTTGAAGTCTATCATCATAGAATTTGTTACGCTATTTCTTATGGAATTAATATACATGGCATCTCTTAAGATTGAATAATATTTCTTTCTTTTCTTTAACATAGCATCCTTATACTCCCAAACTATTAAATTTGAAATGCTCAAAAATATTATTTTTCTAATAATCTTAGCGTTTATTTTTTTTTTGTTTTTTTTAAAATTAAATCAATATCTCTCGAAATTAAATTTATTTCATTTGTATAAGTATTTTTCTTAATTTTAGTCTCTTTGATTTGTAAATTCGTCATCATATCTATTAATTCAGATAATGAGTAATTAAAGTAATCTTTTTTATTTTTTTGCAATTGAATACTTCCAACCTTTCAAATCTTCTTTATTTATATTAGTTTTTATACTAGCAGATGTTTTATGACCTAATTGTTCCATAAGTTTATTTTTAAGAATGTTTCTTATAGCATTAAGTTGATGTGATATTTTCATTTGATTATTAAGTTTATTATTGGAAACTTGAATATTATGACGCTTCAACCATATAAATGTATTTACTTGAGATAAAGCGATAATAATATTAATTATTTTGGAATTAAAATAAATTTTTTTATTTTTAAAATTATTTTTGTTTAATTCTTGAACCATATTAAATATTGCTTTTTCATATTCTCTATAATCCCTTTTTTTCAAAATTTGTTTAATTTGTGTTATGCATAATTTTTCAATAAGTTCGGCACTTTCATATTTAATATTTTTTGTCATAAGTTCTTCCATATTTGTAGGCTAAATCCTTATTATTTAAATACCACTCAATAGTTTTTTGAATTCCATTTTTTAAAGATATTTTTGGCTTAAAATTTAAACGCTCTTTAGCTCTTGAAATATCCAAAACTCTTTTTTTATCTCCAGATGGTAAATTTTTATCCCAATCAATTTCAATTTCTTTTCCACTACACTTAACTATTATATCTACAACCTCTCTAATTGAAGAGCCTATTCCAGAACCTAAGTTAAAAGCGGTTTTAGTCTTTGCTTTTTCTAAAACTAGTAAAATCCCATCAACTAGATCATCAATATAAATAAAATCTCTTATTGCAGATCCGTCACCTGCAACTTTTAACGTATTACTATTAAGGTTAAGTATTTTATGAATAAGAGAAGGGATTACATGAGCAGTATCTGGATCAAAGTTATCATGCGGTCCATAAACATTTGAAGGTCTAATAACTTTAGTTGCATCCCAACTAAATTGATTTGAATATGCTTCGGCTTGCAACTCTCCTACTCTTTTTGAAATACCTACATATTTATCATTTGCAGACGGTAGTCCATTCCATACATCGTCCTCTTTTCTGATTTCTATTGGCGGATATTGATTTATACTGCCACAAAACATATAAGAATTTACTTTATTTTCGCATGCAGATTGAACTATATTGCTATTACAAGTTAAAAAAGCACTCATTGCGGTTGCAGATTTTTTAAAACCCAATTGCGTACTTTCTCTTATACCCATTAAATTGATAATTATATTTGCACCCTTAAATAAATCTAGACATTTTTGATAGTCTCTTAAATCAATATTTTTATGAATTTTTGGATTTTCTAAAACTTTTTTGACTCTATCTTGAGAGTCTATTGATACCGATGTTACGTCCGCATTCATATTTATTAATTTATTACAAACCTTTGAACCAATTAAACCTGTTCCACCTGTGACAACTATTTTTTTATTTTGAAAAAAATTAGCCATAATTATATCTTATTAAAATTGATTAGTTTTTTATTTAAAAAAAATTTATTTCTTTTAAATAAAACATAAATTTTATCAGCTACTTGATTTGGTAATATAAAATTTTTTTGATTTAATTTATTTTTAGTTTTTTTTGTTTTTACTGGTCCTAAAATAATTGAAAAAACACTCGAATTTTTAAAAATTTTATTAAGGGATAGAACGATGTTATCAATAGCTGCTTTTGAGGCAGCATAAGCTGGATTATTAAAGCTTCCTCTTATTGACACATCTGAGGAAATATTTATTATAATTTTTCTTTTTTCTTTTTTACTTTTTAAGTACTCCAAACAACAATTTAAAATCCCAAACATATTCACTTTAAATACATCTGAAAAATTTGTTAAACTCAACTTTTTTTTGATATTATCAGTAACAGCTGCATTATTAATCATTAATCTTGGATAAAAATTTTCCTTTTTTGAAAAATTTAATAAATTATTAATGAAATTATGATTTTTAATATCCCCTACTACAATTCGATATTTTTTTTGATTAATTCTATTTTTCTTAAGTAATTCTAAATATTCCTTTCGTGATTTTTTATTTTTTATATTAATTACAACTTTATGATCTTTTTTTAAAAATTTTATTGCTAACGCCTTTCCAATATCAGAACCTCCTCCAATAATCAGTATATTTTTATTCATTTTTTATTTTGATTAAACCACATATATGTTTTTTTTAAACCATCTGATAACTCATATTTTGGTTTCCAAAAGTTTTTAATTTTATTTGAGGAAATTTTTCTAATTGGTATCATTGTAGGCTTCGTTATATCATAATTTACTTTAAGATATTCCTTGTTTGAAATCTTTTTTAGAATATTAATAATTTTTTTTAAAGATACAGATTTACCTTGAGATACATTGTATATATCAAACATTTTTTTTTGTTTCGCAATTATTTTCAATGTTGCATTGACGAAATCATCAATAAATATAAAATCTTTAATATCTTTTCCATCACCCCACACATATAATTTTTTCTTTGCACTTGAAATTTTATTTATTAAAGCAGGAATTACTTTTGCTTTATCAAGTTCGAATTTATCATATGGACCATAAATATTTGATGGTCTAATTATTGTACATTTCATTTTATGATTAATTTTACATGAATACATTTCACACAAAATCTCTGAAAATTTTTTCATCCAGCCGACTATAAAATATTTGTTAAAAAATTTAAAATTATCACTAGTTTCGACCATTATTTTTTTTCCATCAGGATATACAGTGCTACTGCTAATAAATACGACATGCTTTACATTGTTCTTGTAAGCGGCCTCTAAAAGCAAAGTGTTAATAATTAAATTGGGAGTTAAATGTATAAGAGGTCTGTTTTGCATATCTCCAGCACCAGATGAGATAGCGGAAGCAATAATTAATAAATCTACATTTTTACAAACTTTATTACAGTCTTTTTTATTTTGAAAATCAGCTTTTAAATAATTTACATTTTTAAATTTTTTTATTTTTTTTTTTTTAAATATGTGGCTTTTAATTTACAATTATATTTGCTCAATTCTTTTATGAGATTAGTACCAACAAATCCTGATCCCCCAGCTATAAGAATTTTTTTATTTTTGAAAAACTGTATCATTAATTAAAATAATTATATCTTTTTTTAAATTCAGATTTATTTTTGACGAACCAGTCAAATGTAATTTTTAATGCTGTTTTAAGGTCAACTTTTGTTTTAAACTTGATTTCTTTATTGGCTTTAGACATATCTAGAATTCTTTTTTTAAATCCCGAAGGTTTATTTTTGTCAAAAAAATAATTAAATTTTTTAACGCTCCTCAAGGTGTTAACTAACTTCTTTATTGAAACTCCTTTTCCAGATCCCAAATTGACAAAGTCAGCTTTTGTTCCATAAACTAAAGCGTGAATAACCCCAGCTGCGCAATCTGAAACATAAATAAAATCTCTAACCGCAGATCCGTCTCCCCAAATTTTTACTGGACTCTCTCCCTTTACAATTCTTGAGATTAAACTTGGGATAACCATAGCATTTCTCTCATCAAAATTATCTCCTGGTCCAAATACATTTGAAGGTCGAACAATGGAAAAATTTAAGTTTTTATATTCTTCATAGTAAGATTTAATCTGCAATTCTGCCATACGTTTCGCCCAACCTGGATAAAAATCCATTGGCATAGAGTCCGGTCTAAATTCTTTTTCTCTAAAAATGCTCGAACTATGGTAAGCTCCAATCGAGCTGGTAAATACAATTTTTTTTATTTTATTAATTCTACAAGCTTCTAGTATATTTGTATTCATCATTAAAAGAGGTACAAAAAAAGTAGCTGGTCTTTCAATAGTTATTTTTATCGACGCTTTAATCCCAGCTAAATGAAAAACATAATCTTGATTTTTTGTAATATGTTTACAAAATTTAAAATCTCTTAAATCACCATTTATGTTTTTAATTTTTTTTTGAATTTTTAATTTATCCAGTGAAACACTAGTAATTTTTGCATCACAAGCTAATAATAACCTTATTACCTCTCTACCCAACATTCCTGTTCCACCAGTAACAAGTATCTTCTTATTTTTTAACTTTCTTTGAATTGACTTTTTTAAGAGAAAATTAGGATCTATCATTTTGAATTATAAAAATCTCCGTGCTCAATGATCAATGTTGATTTTTTACTTTTTTTAAACAATGCATTTTTAAATTCACCAAAAATTTTTTTTGGGTTATCCAGCATTACAACATCTACTTCAGTTAAAACATCTTTAAAGATTTTTGCATAATTTTGTGTATGTTGAACACCTCCATCTAAAGGAACTTTTGAGCCAATAGAGGTTCTAATAATTACTCTTGGCTTAAACTCATTAAACGACATCTTTCTTATTTTATCTAAATGATTAACAAGTTGATTCATAGCTAAAATTAAAAAATCAAATCTTGGGTAGCAACTTACAGGCACGTAACCTTCTAATGCGAGTCCAATTGATATACCCATTTGAACTTCTTCGAAAACTGGCAACTCTAGCTTTTTACTTTTAGGAACATCTTTTAATGTATTGTATATAGCGTTACCACTAAATGAAACAGATTGCCCAATAAAAATTACTCTTTTGTCTCTTGATAAATATTTCATTGATTTAATTAATTCATTTTTATAAGTAATTTTTTTTTTCATTAAAATAATACCCATCCACCCGTTCCGTGATGTGGGAACTTCCTTTTATATTTATAATAAATTATTCCTTTTGGTTTTGATGATATTTTTCCCCAAGCTCTTTTAGTAGGTGTATTTGTGCTTAAGCCATTATCTTCTACAACAAATTTTATTGGTAGTTTAAAATTTTTTGAATATTTGTAAACCTCGTAAAAAACTCCACTTTCAAAAGTCATATCCCCTAAAAAAACCCACACCTTATTTTTTTTATTTTTTTTCTTGATTGCTATAGATAATCCCAGAGCTATTGAAAGGCCTCCTCCAACTATTGATGAGGAATAAAATTTATATTTAAGAGAATTAATTCCCATACTTCTTCCTTGCAAAATTCTTTTTTTAAGTAATTTTGCCGGAAATCCATGAAGTAAAGCATGATAGTGACTTCTCCAGGTTGAGATCACCCAGTCTGTTTTTTTTATGTTTTTAAATATTTTTATAAGTTGTTTTTCATTATTTCCAGATAAGTGAATTGGTGCTCTTATTTTTCCTGACTCATATATTCTTTTAATGTCATTCTCAAAATCTACCAGAAATTTTGTATTAATTTTTTTTTCCATTTTTTAAAAATTATCTTTTCAAAAATTTTTTTTTCTTAACTTGTGATCTCCAGTAGTTTAAAAGATCGGTCATTGTTTTTTCAAATTTAATCTTTGGTTCCCACCCAGTATGTTTCTTAAATTTTGTTGTATCAGGTATTTGCAAGTCAGCATCAATTGGTCTTATTCGATCTTTATCAACTCTAAAAGAAATTTTAACTTTTGATAATTTTATAAGAAATTTCAAAATATCTGAAATCTTACAAGTATAATTACCACCTATATTATAAACTTCTCCAGGTATTGGTTTTTTTGTTAGTAATAGGTAGTATGCTTTAACTGCATCTCTTACATCTGCAATAGTTCTTAAACTATTTAGATTTCCCACATTGACTATTGGTGGTATGAGTTTATTTTCTATCATGGCAATTTGTTTAGCGAAAGATGACTCTGCAAAAACATCTCCTCTTCTAGGGCCTGTATGAGTGAACATTCTTGTGGTTAAAACTTTAATTTTGTAGGCTTCAAAATAAAACTTTGCAATATTATCTGCCCCAATTTTAGAAATTGCGTAAGGTGAGGAAGGATGTTGAGTGCAATCTTCATTTATAGGCAGTTTATCTTCACTTACTCTTCCAAATATTTCTGAAGAAGAGCAAACATGAACCAAACTCTTTGGGCTATAAATTTTAATTGCCTCAAGCAGGTTTGATGTACCTATTATATTTGTTTCGTAAGTATCAACTGGCATTACAAAACTTGTTTTAGGGTAACTCTGTGCTGCAAGATGAAATATATAATTTGGTTTTATTTTTTTTAAAATTCTATTTAATGAGTTTATTTCTCTCAAGTCTCCGTAATGAAGAAAGATCCTTTTACCTTTATTGATCGCATTTAAGTGTTTCTCGATATTGTCTAATGGACTTCTCCATCTTATCAAACCGTGTATGTCCCAATTTGTGTTTTTAAAAATATAATCAAGCAAATGAGATCCTACCATTCCAGTTATACCAGTAATAAAAACTTTTTTTTTCATGTTTATCTTTGATAGGTTAAAAACATAGTAAATTAGAAATTAATTAGTATATATAAATTATTTATCAATATTTCTACACAATATTGTTTAATATTATTAGAAATAAAAATGGCGAAAAAAGGTTAATAGAAAACAAAAAAGTTACAAAAAAATTGAAAGAAAAAAATAAAAATATAATCAACCAAGCTGTAATTCTTTGCGGTGGCATGGGTAAAAGACTTGGTAAAAAAACTAAATTAACACCAAAACCTTTATTGAAAATAAAAAAAAAACCGTTTTTAGATTATTTAATTGATCATTTAATAAGATACAAAATTACTAAAATAGTCATGCTTTGCGGATATAAAAGTGAACAGTTCATAAATAAATATCATAAAAAAAAAATAAATGGAGTTTGTGAAATCAAATGCATCAAAGAGAAAAAATTGATGGGAACTGGTGGAGCTCTTATTAACGCTAAAAATGAATTAGATGAAATTTTTTATTTAGTCAATGGCGATACTTTCTTCAATGGAGATTTACTCTATTTAAATGAGAATTTCGATAGAAGTAAATTTGATGTAATTCTAGCTACAAAAAAAATATTAAATGATAGATATGGATCGTTAAGCTTAAAAAAAAAAAGAGTTTCTAAATTTTTAAACGAACCATCAAAAAAAAAAACATATATTAATCTAGGTACATATATTGTTAAAAAGAAATTGTTTAATAATTATAAAAAAAAATTTTTTTCTTTTGAGAAAAATTTATTACCAACAATAGCTAAAAAAAAAAAAATACAATTTTTAAAGTTTGAAAACAATTTTTTTATTGATATTGGAATTAAAAAAGATCTTAAAAAAGCAATAAATATTTTGCCAAATTTAAAATATCCAGCTGTATTTTTTGATAGAGATGGTGTAATCAATTTAGATTTAGGATATGTGCATAAAAAAAAAGATTTCTATTTTACAAAAAATATATTTAAAACAATAAAGTATTTTAATAGAAAAAATTATTTGGTTTTTATTTCCTCAAATCAGTCTGGAATTGGCAGAGGTTACTATTTAGAAAAGCAAGTTAATAAATTGCATACATGGATGAATCAAAGATTAGAAGAAAATTTTTGTCATGTTGACGAAATATTTTATGCTCCATATTTTAAATTGAAAAAAAAATACTCTACCAAATTCCACTTTAATTTAAGAAAACCAAATACCGGTATGTTTGATTTAGCAAAGAAAAGGTGGCCATTAGATTTAAAAAAATTAATTGTTGTTGGTGATAAAAAAGTTGATATTGAATTTGGCAGAAATATTAAGGCAAAAACTATAATGGTTGATGAAAATTTTGATATGTTTAAACAAATCGTAAGTAAAATTCAAAAAAAAAAATATATAATTAAATAGATAATTTAAAAAATTATTTGATTTTTATATTTTAAGTAATAAAAGTAACCAGTTAAAAATTATCATATGAATGTAGGATTTTTAGGATTAGGTAAACTTGGTTTGCCAGTTGCTTTAGCAGTAGAAGATAAGGGCCATAAAGTTTATGGTTTCGATATTTCAAAAAAAGTTAAATCCTTTGTTAAATTAAAAAAAATACCTTATAGAGAAGTTGAAGCCCCAAAACTTCTTAAAAAATCAAAGTTAGAATTAGTCAATATTAAAAAGTTAGTTGAAAAGTCAGAAATAATCTTTGTGCCAATTCAAACACCTCATGACCCAAAATATGAAGGTATAACATCGATACCTAAGAAAAGAATAGACTTTGACTATAGATTTTTAAAAAAAGGAATAAAGGATCTGGCAAATGAAATAAAATTGCAAAAAAAAAATACGGTTGTGATAATTATTTCAACTGTGCTTCCAGGCACAATTAACAGAGAAATTAAACCTTTGTTAAATCGATATGTAAAATTATGTTACAACCCATTTTTTATTGCTATGGGTACAACAATAAATGATTTTTTGAACCCAGAGATTATACTTTTTGGAGTAGATGATAAGTTTGCAGCTAAAAAGGCTGAAAAATTTTATAAGACTATAAATAAATCACCTTTTTTTAAGACAACTATTGAAAACGCTGAATTAATAAAGGTTTGCTACAACACTTTCATTTCAACAAAAATTGCATTTATTAATACAGTAATGGAATTGTGTCATAGTCTACCAAATACCAATGTAGACGAAGTTTCAAAAGCATTATCAATGTGCAAAGGAAGGATAATAAGTAATAAATATTTATCTGGTGGAATGGGTGATGGTGGGGGATGCCATCCGAGGGATAATATAG
>MDTB01189297.1_pt1 | contig 15716 bp, 14 predicted proteins | sample 811161 | NCBI WGS metagenome assembly MDTB01 (sample SAMN05326650, study PRJNA326480) | marine metagenome | isolation source: seawater | place: Mediterranean Sea | collected 2009 | reverse complement strand
TTGTCGTTAGCAATCCTAAAGGAATTCCAATAAATATAAAAAACTTCAAAGCATTATATTTTATATCAAGGGGGGTGTTTGTCATTGCAAAAGCACTACCTAGGGTTAATAATGGACCAAAGGTTAAAAAAACAACAAACTCTCCCATTCCCTTCCTTGCTGATAACCTTAAGGGTTTAGCTGTATAAAAGTATGTTAATATTAAACCCAAAAAACCAAATGTAAATATTCCATAAATATTATAAAAGGATTTAGTCTCTAAAAATATATTTATTGATAGGGATACAATACAAGCTATAGCAGCTATTAACATTATATTTCCTAATTTTTTTGTTTTATTTAATGTAATTAGACCTAATTCAATTGCTCTACTACCACCTGAAATTTGAGCTCCCCTTAAAATTACAGATTTATCACCAACGTTAAAATACTCATTATTTTCTTCATCAGTTCCAGAAGTTACATCAAAATAGTCATTATATAGATTACCAAAAATATGAAGACAGACAATACCAGTTATAGAAATTATCATATTTATAATTGATAAAGAATTTACTTGATTCAATAAAATAGCAATGATAACCATGGGTAATATGGATGCCAATGTAAAACCACCTCTTGTTATTGCAATACCCTTGAAAATCTTAGTTGAAAAGTTTATCGGAATATTAACATCTTCATTAATTTCTTGTGTTATTCCACAATAACCGGTTTGCTCTTTATCTTTTCCATTTGCAAAATTAGGAGTAATTAATATTTCAGCATTGAATTTGGAACCGTCTTTTTTTATAAAGTTAGTTTTGACTACGGATTTACCCTCCTTATTAGCCTTTTCTAACCACCCTAAAACATTTTGAATGACTATTTCTCCTGGTGAAAAGATTGAAACTCTTTTTTTTCCTATGAGTTCTTCTTTATCATAACCAAATAACTCGAGAGCCCCTTTATTGATTTCCTGAATCACTCCCTCCATATCACAAATTATAACACTTTTCATACAATATATTTTTGAGCAAATATATTCTAAAAATTAAACAACAAATTATTAATATAGTTTATTTTCTTTTTTTGTAAGTAGTTAATTTACAAATTGAAATTAAGTTATTATTTTCATCCTCTACTCTAATTTCCCATAATTGGATAGTTCTTCCTTGATGCAGTGGAGAAGCTATAGCATAAACATATCCATTCTCAACACTTTTTATATGATTTGCAGTAATCTCTATGCCTCGGACTTGAATATTTGGATCTTTGTTCAAAACAAATACAGCTGCACTTCCTATACTTTCAGCAAGTGCTGCAGCAGCTCCTCCATTTAGAACTCCATCTGGCTGATGAACCCTATAATTTACTGGCATACGAGCTTTAAGAAAGCTTTCTCCAACATCTGTAAACTCAATTTTTAATGTCTCCATTAAGGTGTTTTTACAAATCCCATTAGTCATCGATAATACTTGATCTTTTTTCATAATTTTTAAAATTAGAAAATAAAAAATGCCTTAAGTTCTTACAAAAGGCATTTCATATTTGAAACAAAATTTAATTTTATTCTTTCACTTCTTCAAAGTCAACATCCTGAACATCGTCACCTCCTTTAGTTTCTGAGGAAGGCTGATTATCAGAATCGTCTTGATTAGCACCACCAGCCTCAGCCTGTGCTTTATACATTTCTTCGGAAGCATTCTTCCAGGCATTATTAATATTTTCTAGGGCTTTGCCAATGGCCTCTAGATCCTTAGTTTCATTGGCTTTTTTCAATTCTTCTAAAGCAGATTCAATTGGTGCTTTCTTATCATCAGATAATTTTTCTCCAAATTCTTTTAATTGCTTTTCGGTTTGGAAAATCATCTGGTCAGCACTGTTTAGTTTTTCAGCTTCCTCTTTTACCTTTTTATCAGCATCTGCATTAGCTTCTGCTTCCTTTTTCATTTTTTCTATTTCTTCTTCAGTTAATCCTGAGGAAGCTTCAATTCGAATATCTTGTGACTTATTAGTTGCTTTATCTAAAGCACTTACTTTTATTATACCATTAGCATCAATATCAAAAGTAACCTCAATTTGTGGTGTGCCACGTTGAGCAGGAGGAATTCCATCAAGGTGAAATCGTCCTATGGTTTTATTATCTGTTGCCATTGAACGTTCTCCCTGTAAAACATGAATCTCAACTGAGGGTTGATTGTCAGCTGCTGTTGAAAAAATTTGTGATTTTTTTGTTGGAATTGTAGTGTTAGATTCAATTAGTTTTGTCATAACCCCACCCATTGTTTCAATTCCAAGTGATAGAGGTGTAACATCTAAAAGTAAAACATCTTTAACATCACCCGTCAGAACACCACCTTGGATAGCTGCACCAACAGCAACTACTTCATCAGGGTTCACACCTTTTGAAGGTTTTTTACCAAAAAACTTCTCAACTTCTCCCTGTATAATTGGAATTCTTGTAGAACCTCCTACAAGAATTACTTCATCAATATCACTTGTAGAAAGACTTGCATCGTCTAATGCTTTTTTTACTGGTGCCATGGATCTTTTGACCAAATCATCAGCCAGTTTTTCAAAATTTGCACGGGTTAATGTTGTTACCAAGTGTTTAGGTCCTGAATCTGTAGCTGTAACATAAGGTAAATTAATTTCGGTTTGGGATGAGGATGATAACTCAATTTTTGCTTTTTCAGCTGCTTCTTTAAGTCTTTGCAAAGCCATTGGATCTTTTCTTAAATCAATCGATTCTTCTTTTTTGAAAGTCTGTGCTAAAAAATCTATTATAACTTGGTCAAAGTCGTCTCCACCAAGATGGGTGTCTCCGTTAGTTGAAAGCACCTCAAAAACCCCGTCTCCTAATTCAAGTATTGAAATATCAAATGTCCCTCCACCTAAATCGTAAACTGCAATTTTTTTATCAGAATTACCTTTATCAAGTCCATATGCTAGAGCAGCAGCTGTTGGTTCATTTATAATTCGTTCAACTTTTAGACCTGCAATTTCACCTGCCTCTTTTGTCGCTTGGCGTTGAGAATCATTAAAATAGGCAGGGACTGTAATGACTGCTTCCGTAACATCTTGGCCAAGATAATCTTCAGCAGTTTTTTTCATTTTTTGCAAAGTCATCGCTGAAAGCTCTTGTGGACTATATAAGCGGCCATCTATATCAACACGAGGGGTGTCATTATCTCCTTTAACTAATTTATAGGCTACTGTACCGATGTCGTTTTTAGATTCTGAAAATTTATTTCCCATAAAGCGTTTTATTGACGCAATAGTCTTTGTTGGATTTGTTACAGCTTGGCGTTTTGCAGGATCACCAACCTTAATTTCTCCACCATCAACAAAAGCAATAACAGATGGTGTTGTCCTTTTCCCTTCAGCATTTGGAATAACAACGGGTTCGTTTCCTTCCATTACAGAAACGCATGAATTTGTTGTTCCTAAATCAATTCCGATTATTTTACTCATAATTAATATTTTTATAATAAATGACAAGCATTATGCCACATTACTAATACTGACAGCATGACAGTTTTATATTTTTATTAATCTAGTAATACAACTATTAATAAAACATAGTATTTTTACAACATATAAGCTATATGTCAAAACAAAAATATTTACGAGTAACAACAAAATCGATACAAGAAATGAAATCTAATGGCGAGAAGATCGCTATGATTACTTCTTATGACTTCACTTTTGCAAGTTTAGTAGATGCAGCAGGAGTTGATATCATTTTGGTAGGCGACTCTGCATCAAATGTTATGGCAGGCCACGAAACGACATTACCCATTACTCTTGATCAGATGATTTATCACGCGAGTAGCGTAGTAAGAGCTGCGAAGAGAGCTTTGGTTGTGGTAGATCTGCCTTTTGGAACCTATCAATCAGACTCTAAGGAAGCTCTTCGCTCTGCAATTCGAATTATGAAAGAGTCAGGAGCTCATGCAGTAAAATTAGAAGGTGGGAATCAATCTAGAGAATCTACAGAAAGAATCTTAAAGGCTGGAATTCCAGTAATGGGACATTTAGGTCTTACACCTCAATCAATATATAAGTTTGGTTCATATTCTGTTCGTGCGAAACAATTACAAGAAGCTGAACAATTACTTAAAGATTCTAAAATGCTTCAAGATATAGGTTGTTTTGGATTAGTTTTAGAAAAAATTCCTGCTAAACTTGCCGAACAAGCATCCAATTCAATTAATATACCCATTATAGGTATTGGTGCTGGTTCGAATGTTGACGGTCAGGTCCTTGTTCTTCATGATATGTTGGGAATGAATAAAGAATTCAGTCCTCGTTTCCTGAGACGATACGCAGACTTAGACAAAATAATTCAAGAGGCGGTAAATCAATATACTTCAGATGTTAAATTGAAAAATTTTCCAAATAAAAAAGAGCAATACTAAATTTTGGATTTAGAAAATCGAATTCTTTTTGAAGATAACCACCTCATAATCATAAATAAGAAAGCAGGAGAACTAGTCCAAGGAGATAAAACTGGAGATAAAACTCTAGCGGATAAAATCAAACATTATATTAAACAAAGAGATAACAAACCTAGTGCAGTATATTTAGGAATAGTACACAGGTTAGATAGACCTACAAGCGGGGTAGTTGCATTCGCAAAAACCTCCAAAGCATTAAGCAGATTGAATAATCAATTCAAATCTCGTGTTCCAAAAAAAGTTTACTGGGCTATTGTAAATAAAGATTTTTTAAAAAATAAGGGAAGCTTAATTCATTGGATGACTAGAAATAAAAAACAAAATAAATCAAAGGCACATAAACATGAAGTCCCAAATAGTAAAATAGCTCATTTAAATTTCAAGCGTATTTACGAATTAAATAATTATTGTGTTTTAGAAATTTTATTAGAAACCGGGCGTCATCACCAAATAAGAGCTCAACTTAGTAAAGAAGGTTTTCCTATTCATGGAGATTTAAAATATGGCGCCAAGAGAAGCAACTTGGATGGCAGTATTAGTTTACATGCCAGGCAATTGAGTATCGAACACCCTGTAACTAAAAAAAATATCTGCTTTACCGCGAAACCTATGGAAGTGGGGATATGGAGGAGCGTTCTTTTCTATTTATAGATAAAGCTTTTTCCTTTATTATTTTCGCAATCGGAATACTTTTTATTTTACTTTCTAACCAGGATAATATATCTAAATACAAAAATGATCGCCGTTCATAAGGATCATTTTCATACTGCTTTAATTCTTTATACAGTGATTTAAAGGCAGTTTTTAATTCATGTGGATAAATGTCGCCTAAACCTTTAACAAACCTTATCATTGCTTTTTGGACCTCATGTAAATCGTTCATTTTTATCAAAAACTTATATGTTTCACGAAGATGATTTTCAAGATGATAATCAAAGCCAGCCTCATAATGAGCAAAAATATTTAGAACACGTGAAAAACATAGTAAGTCTTCTCGCATTTTTAAACTCTTATTACTTATGATTTTATCCAAAAAAATAATACAATTTTCATAATCCTCAGCACCAAAATACATGCATGCTATTTTGTAATAAAACATCATAATGTGATGTGGATCAATTTGATTAATAAAATCTTTAATTCCTTTTTTTATCTCTGGAATTAAAATAAGACCCTCTTCAAAACTTCCCTCTAAAAAATGTATATTAAGTTTATTATTATAATAAAATTGAAAGCTTAAAGCTTTTAGATTGTCATTTTTAGGAAAAGTATCGTGTTGCGTCCAATAAACCATTTGCTTAAGTGTCAGCTTAAATTTTGATGGGTATTTTATTAATGCTAAACTTTCCATCAAATAATTATTACCCTTTAGATAGAAAACAGGATGAATAGCAATCATAGTCGGAAATTCTTCAAACATTTCTACCCACTTCGAAGCATACCTGTAAGATGATAAAAAATCTTGAATCAAAAAACTATACCATACATGTGCTTTGAAATACCAAAGCTTTTCTCTAAATCCTAGTGATTCATTTTCAGTTTTGGGTAAGTTTTCATAGAAAAACTGTGTTATTTCTCTAAACTCATTGTCGCTTTTTGCATAACCAGCTTTTATTAATCGTTCATAAAGCTGTAATGATAAATTTGAAAGTTTGGTCGCTAAATTATTTTGATTTCTCAAATTTTCAGCTTCCTCAATTAAAGTCTCTGTTCGATTGCTTAAACTTCTTGTAATATACTGTGACTCTATTACTTTTTCTAATTCAACAATATCATAAGCCACATATTTTTCTTCATTTTTATTAGCCAGTAATTTAGCTTTTTCAAGAACTTTAAGGCTTTGTTTATATAATCCTTTTTGATAAAGAATAGTAGCAAAGTCTAATTGCTCCCTGATCTGAATTCGGATATTCTTATGCATCGGATTCATTCTTAAACTAATTAATATTTGTTTATATAAATGCGCCTTGAGGTTTGATAATTGTTGTTTAGAAACGATTCCTTTTTTTAAAATTATCTTCTCATCATAGATACTCATTTTATCTAAAAGCTGAAATAAGTTTAGAAACTTGGAGTCTTCGTTAGAATCCATGCGGCCTACGTATAATGTAAATTGTCTTTTTTCTGACTTGGTTAGTGACTTTATTAGTATAAATAAATTATCTTTCTGCTCATTTGTCATTGTAATCCTTTTTGATGCAAGACACTAACTATTAAGTTGTTAGATAGCAGTTGTTCTTGACGAATATTGTAATACAAAAATAGCAATTTTATTATAGTGAATGTTATCCTTTAATTTAGATTTATATCTTTTTTGATTTTAATTTATGGAATACGTTGAAATTTTTGATACGACGCTTCGGGATGGGGAACAAGTTCCAGGATGTAAATTAGATCCTGCAACTAAATTAGTAATTGCTGAACAGCTAGACCTTCTTGGTGTTGATGTTTTAGAGGCTGGTTTTCCTATTTCTAGTCCTGGAGATTTTAAAGCAGTTGAAGATATTTCAAAACTAGTAAAAAATACTCGTGTTTGTGGTCTTACACGTGCAGTTAAAAAAGATATTGAAACTGCTGCTGAAGCTTTAAAATTTGCGAAACGTTCGAGAATTCATACAGGTATTGGAACTTCTACCAGTCACATGCGCTACAAGTTCAAAGCAACACCTGATCAAATACTTGAACGTGCAGTTTCGGCAGTTCAATATGCAAAGGGTTTTGTTGAAGATGTAGAATTTTATGCGGAAGATGCAGGAAGAACAGAAAATGAATTTCTTGCTAGAGTTTGTGAAGCTGTGATTAAAGCTGGAGCCACTGTTTTAAATATTCCTGATACAACCGGACATTGCCTCCCCGAAGAATATGGAGCTAAAATGAAGTATTTAAAAGAAAATGTAACAGGTATCCAAAAAGCTCGGCTATCTTGTCACTGCCACAACGATTTGGGTCTAGCAACAGCAAATTCTATTGCAGGAGTTCAACATGGAGCAAGACAAATAGAGTGCACTGTAAATGGTATAGGAGAACGAGCAGGAAATACTTCTTTAGAAGAAGTTGTCATGATTTTACGGCAACACCCAAAATTGGAATTAGATACAAAAATTAAATCCAAAAAATTATATAATATTAGTCAACTTGTTTCTGAAAGTATGGCGATGCCAATACAACCTAATAAAGCAATCGTTGGCGCAAATGCTTTTGCTCATTCTTCAGGTATTCATCAAGATGGTGTTATAAAGAAAAGAGAAACTTATGAAATTATAGATCCAAAGGATGTTGGAGTAAATAATTCATCAATAATACTTACAGCAAGAAGTGGAAGAGCTGCACTTGCATATCGTGCTAAGAATATTGGTTATGAATTAGATAAATTACAATTAGATAGAGTATATGAACAATTCTTGGTTGTGGCAGACCAAAAAAAAGAAATTAAAGACAAAGACTTGCCAAAAATTATTGAAGCAAGTAATATTTAAATGAAATTTAGATGAAAAAGACCCTCTTTGATAAAGTATGGGACTCACACGTAGTTAAAAGTATCAATAATGGGCCTGATGTTCTATTTATTGATCGTCATATGGTTCACGAAGTAACAAGCCCAGTAGCTTTTTTAGGTCTAAAAAATAGAAAACTGAAGGTTCTTTATCCTGAACGAACATTTGCAACTGCAGATCACAATACGCCTACAGTTAACCAACATCTTCCAGTAAATGATCCACTCTCTAGAAATCAGTTAAAAGCGTTAGAGAAAAATGCAAGAGATCATGGAATTTCCTACTGGGGTTTAGGTCATCAAAAAAATGGTATTGTTCATGTTGTTGGCCCAGAATATGGCATAACCCAACCAGGAGCTACAATTGTTTGTGGAGACTCGCATACATCTACTCATGGGGCATTTGGTGCGATTGCCTTCGGAATTGGAACTTCTGAAGTTGAAATGGTTTTGTCTACGCAGTGTATCATGCAGCCCAAACCAAAAAAAATGATCATTACTATTGATGGAGAGCTTAACCAAGGTGTAACTCCTAAAGATGTAGCTCTATTTATTATTTCTAAATTAAGTACTTCAGGAGCTACAGGTTATTTTGTTGAGTATGCTGGAAAAGTATTTAGAGATTTATCCATGGAAGGTAGAATGACAGTTTGCAATTTAAGCATTGAAATGGGAGCTCGAGGTGGAATGATTGCTCCTGATGAAAAAACATTTGAATACATTAGAGAACGAGAATTTACTCCTAAAGAATCAGCTTGGGATAAAGCCATGGATTATTGGGAGACACTATACACTGATAAAGGTGCAAAATTTGATAAAGAAGTAATCTTTAATGGATCCGAAATTGATCCAATGATCACTTTTGGAACAAATCCAGGAATGGGAATCAGCATTACAAAAGTAATACCAAATGCTAAAGATTTTGAGGTAGGTTCTGCTACCTATGCAAAATCATTAGCCTACATGGGTTTTTCAGAGGGTGAAAGTATGATTGGAAAACCAATCGATTATGTTTTTATTGGAAGTTGTACAAATGGTCGCATTGAAGATTTTAGGGCCTTTGCTAAAATTATTAAAGGACATAAACGTGCCAACAATGTAACAGCTTGGTTAGTTCCTGGCTCACATAAAGTTTTAAATGCTATTAAAGAAGAAGGTCTTCTTGAAATATTTGAAAATGCAGAATTCCAATTGCGTGAACCTGGATGCTCAGCGTGTCTTGCAATGAACGATGATAAAATTCCTCCAGGAAAATATGCAGTAAGTACCTCAAATAGAAATTTCGAAGGACGCCAGGGTCCTGGAGCTAGAACTTTACTAGCGAGTCCACTAGTTGCTGCTGCGGCAGCAATTACAGGAATGATAACTGACCCAAGAACTTTAATCTAATTATAATATGGCTTACGATTCATTTCACATACTTAAGAGTTCTGTAGTACCATTACCAATTGAAAATGTAGACACTGATCAAATCATACCAGCACGCTTTCTTAAAGCAACTGAGCGAAAAGGGTTTGGAGATAATTTATTTCGTGATTGGCGATACAACCAGGACGGTAGTCCTAAATCAGATTTTGTCTTAAACAATAATATTTATTCGGGTAAAATATTAGTAGGTGAATACAATTTTGGGTCAGGATCGTCCAGAGAACATGCTGCTTGGGCAGTTTATGATTATGGTTTTAGATGTATAATTTCTAGTTTTTTTGCTGATATTTTTAAAAATAACTGCTTAAATGTTGGTGTTTTACCAGTTCAGGTCTCTAAGAATTTTTTAAAAATAATTTTTGATGAAGTGAAGAAAAATCCAAAGACTGAATTAGTTGTTGATCTACCTGCTCAAAAAATTAGAATAAGCTCAACAGAAACATTAGAAAACTTTGAAATAAATTCTTATAAGAAAGAAAACATGCTTAATGGTTATGACGATATTGACTATTTAAATAACATAAAGGCCGAAATAATTGATTTTGCTGTAAATACCCCACTTTAATTATTAATAAAAATGCTACATGAGTAAGGCAATTGAAATCATGGATACAACCCTGCGCGATGGAGAACAAACTTCTGGGGTATCTTTTTCAGTCTCTGAGAAGTTAACACTTGCAAAGCTTTTAATTAAAGAATTAAATATTGACCGAATTGAAATTGCATCTGCAAGAGTATCTGATGGTGAATTTAAAGCTGTAAAAGAAATTACTTCTTGGGGAGAGGCAAACGATTGTATAGATCAAATTGAAGTACTTACATTTGTTGACAACGGAATCTCAATAAAATGGATGAAAGAAGCTGGAGCCAAAGTCCAAAATTTACTTACAAAAGGCTCCCTAAATCATTTAAAGTTCCAACTTAAACAAAAACCTAATGAACATTTTAAAAATATTGAAAAAAGTATTAAGCTCGCCGCTAAAGAGGGGATTAAAACGAATGTTTATTTAGAAGATTGGAGTAATGGAATGGCTGATTCCCAAGATTATGTTTTTAAATACTTAGATTTTATTTCTAAACAGCCGATCTCAAGAGTTTTATTACCAGATACATTAGGACTTCTAACTCCACAAAAAACTTCTAATTACATAAATTCAATAATAAACCTTTATCCAAATATTCATTTTGATTTTCATGGGCATAATGATTATGACTTAAGTGTAGCCAATGCATTAGAAGCAGTAAAAGCTGGAGTAAGTGGATTGCATCTTACTGTCAATGGAATGGGAGAAAGGGCTGGAAATGCACCACTAGCAAGTGTTGTGGCAGTAATTAATGACTTTTTGCCCAATACAAAAATTAATATTAATGAAGATGCACTTCATAAAGTGAGTCAAATTGTTGCTACTTTTACTGGTTTCAGAATTCCAGCCAATAAGCCAATTGTGGGAGAAAACGTCTTCACTCAAACCGCTGGAATTCATGCTGATGGAGATCATAAAAATAATTTATATTTTAATGACTTACTACCTGAACGTTTTGGTAGAAAACGTAAATATGCTCTTGGTAAAACATCTGGAAAAGCTAATATTCAAAAAAATCTTCAAGAACTTGGTCTTACACTAAATGATGAGGATCTAAAGAAAGTAACTAAACGCATTATAGATTTGGGAGATAGAAAAGAACGAGTAACTGCAGAAGATTTGCCCTTTATCATCTCTGATGTTTTGGGTAATAATATTCCTAATAAAGTTAAAGTTCAATCTTATGTTTTAACTCACTCTAAAGGTTTAAAACCTACAACTAGTGTTTGTATTCAAATTGAGGACAAAACTTTTGAAGAAAATGCATCTGGAGACGGACAGTACGATGCCTTCTGGAATGCATTACACAAAGTATATAAAAGACAAAAAATTGATTTACCAAAATTGGTTGATTATGCTGTTCGTATTCCACCAGGAAGTAATTCCGATGCCCTTTGTGAAACTACAATAATATGGAGAAATAGTAACCAAGATTTTGCAACACGCGGTTTAGACTCGGACCAAACCGTATCAGCTATAAAAGCTACTGAAAAAATGTTGAATATAATTCAAAAATGAAATATTGAAATGGATTTAAAAATTGCCCTTTTAGCTGGAGATGGAATTGGCCCTGAGGTAATAAACCAAGCAGTAAAAATATCCAATGTTATTGCTGAAAAATTTAATCATATAATAGAATGGAAACCAGCCTTAACTGGAGCTGCTGCCATTGAAGCCGTTGGTGATCCATATCCTGATGAAACCCATGAAATTTGTTTAGCTGCTGATGCTGTTCTTTTTGGAGCTATTGGCCACCCTAGATTTGATAATAATCCTTCTGCAAAAGTTCGCCCTGAACAAGGGCTTCTTAAAATGCGTAAAAAATTGGGTTTATTCGCTAATGTGAGACCTACTTTTACTTTTCCCTCTTTGTTAGATAAATCACCTTTAAAAAAGGAACGTATAGAGGGCACTAACTTGATTTTTCTTCGTGAACTAACAGGTGGTATTTATTTTGGAGAAAGAGGAAGAAGACATAACGGAAATACTGCATTTGATACTTGTACTTATTCAAGAAAAGAAATCGAGCGTTTAGCTATTAAAGGTTTTGAATTGGCCATGACTAGGTCTAAAAAGCTTTGCTGTGTTGACAAAGCAAATGTTCTAGAAAGTTCACGTCTTTGGAGAGAAACGGTTCAAGAGTTAGAAAAAGATTACCCTGAAGTCGAAGTGTCATATGAATTTGTTGATGCAGTGGCCATGCGGCTGGTTCAATGGCCCAACAGTTACGATGTCTTAATTACAGAAAATCTTTTTGGAGATATTTTAACTGATGAAGCATCAGTAATTTCGGGTTCTATGGGTTTAATGCCTTCAGCTTCTATAGGAATTGAGAATGCTTTATACGAGCCTATACATGGTTCTTTTCCTGAAGCCACAGGATTAGGTATTGCCAACCCATTAGCTACTATATTATCTGCAGCAATGATGTTTGAAATGAGTTTTGGTTTAAATGAAGAAGGAGCTGCAATTCGCAAAGTAGTTAATCAGTCTCTTATCGATGGAAAAGTTACTGAGGATTTAGTAAAAAAAGGAGATAAGTTTTATTCTACCTGTGAAGTAGGAGACTATCTAATAAAACTTTTAAAAGGGTAAAATGAATTTTAATCTTTTTAAAATTATTAACAAATACTTGCTTTATTTTAGAAAAAATTAAACTATGAAAACTATTACTTTAATACTATTTATAATTACACTACAAACTTGTATTTCAAGTTCAATACCTACAAATTCATCTAAAGTTATTTGGATCCCAAATAACAAAGAAAAAGAAGGAATGAAAAAAGCTTATTTCGCTTCCGGTTGTTTTTGGTGTGTAGAAGCAATATATGAAAGTGTTAAAGGAGTAAGTCAAGTATATTCTGGATATGCAGGTGGATTTACTAAAAATCCAAATTATAATCAAATTGGAACTGGGAGAACAGGACATGCCGAAGCTGTGGAAGTAATTTATAATCCTAGGGTAGTAAGCTTTGAGACTTTACTTCAGATTTTTTTTGGATCTCATGACCCAACGACACCAAACCGTCAGGGTCCAGACTATGGATCACAATATCGATCAATTGCATTTTATACATCTATTGAAGAAAGAATAATAATTCAAGATTATATTCAAATCCTAGAAAAAGGAGAATATTTCTCTAAAGAAATTATTACTGAAATTAAGCCTCTAGAAAAATTTTATTATGCTGAGGAATACCATCAAGATTATGAAAAGAAAAATCCTAACAATCCCTATGTAAAGCAAGTTTCAATACCTCGACTTCAGAGATTTAAAAAACAATACCCTGAGCTTTTAAAAGAAACTCATTAACACCAGGAATTGTATTATTGAGTCCTCTTCATTTTGAGGCAATCTATTTTGAAACGCAAAGATTTTCTAATTCAACTAATATTTAGTCCTTTCCCTCTACCCTACCAAAACCAGGAGAAATTTATGATCATAAAAAAGAATATGAGTTTACTATAAAATCCTAAGTTTTAATTTATCCCAAACCCTAAAAAAAATTAATCCGATTAGGCTTCCTACAATAGCACCACAAAAGATGTCTATTGGATAATGAACACCTATGTACACTCTACTGAAGGCTATCAAACTCGCAATAAATAAAAACAAATAAGGCAAATATTTTGAAAAAGATTTTACTACTCCTCCAAAAAATAATGCCAATGCAAATGAATTGGAGGCATGACCCGAGAAAAAACTATAACGACCACCACAGCTAGATTTGACTAGTCGTATCATAGAAATTATTTCTTTGTTATAACATGGTCTCAAACGACCTACCTGAATCTTAAAAAGATTAGTTAATTGATCTGTACATAAAATGAGAATACTTACAAAAATAAGTAAAAAAGCAGCTGTTTTCCATGAATTTTTGTAAGCTAGATAAAGTAAAATAAATAGATATAAAAAAATATTTGATCCACGGTGAGTCATCATCATCCAAAACGAATCAAATCTGGAACTACCGAGGCTATTTAACCACAAAAAAAGTTCCTGATCCCAAGTCAGTAATTGCTCCATATTACTATTCTAAAGATTTTATTTCTCGATCGTAAAAAGCAAAAGCAGCCTTTATCAATATCTCTGATTCAATAGTTAGACTTTCTTCATCATCTTTTTCAAATTCCTCTAACCAATGAACCTCATCATTGCTTACATTCAATATGAATCTTGGATATTCAGTATGTACAATGAATAAGTCCTCTTTTAAAGTTGAATTATCAGCAATTAGAAATTTAGGTAGTTCCATTTTGTGGGTTTAAAATTAATTTATTTGTTAGATAGTGAAATCTTAAAAAAAGAAGTAAGGCTGAAGAAGTCAAGCCTGAAAGCAAACCAATCCAAATTCCAAATGCACCTAAGTCAGTGTATAAAGCAAGAAAATAAGAAATTGGTATTCCAAAGATACCATATGAGAAAAAAGTAATCCAAGCAGGAATATTTACATCTTGAAGCCCTCTAAGTGCACCTAAAACAACAGCTTGAATTCCATCGGAAATTTGAAAAAAAGCAGAAGCTATAAGTAAAGATGAGGCTATAGTAACTACTTCATTTACATCAGTAGACTGTAAAGGATTATTTCGGTCAAGGTACAGCCAAGGTAAGTGTTCATTAGCCAGAAGAAATAATAGACAAAAAACTATATCAAATAGAAAAATTAATAAAAAAATAGAATATGCAATTCTCTTCAAAGCCACGTAGTCTTTTTTCCCTTTTTGATTACCAACCCTAATCATAGCTGTTACTCCAAGTCCCATAGCAAACATAAAGGTCATAGATGATAAGTTAAGGGCTATCTGGTTAGCAGCTTGCGGATTTTTACCTAAAAATCCAGAAAGCCAAATAGCAAATGTAAAAAAGAGCACCTCAAAAAACATCTGCATTGCTGAAGGAAAACCTAACCTAATAATTTTTTTAAATAAAAGCCAGTCCGGAGTTTTGAATTTTATGTTTTCAACATATTTGATAAAACGTTTGTTATAACGAACGTAAAAGGTTATAAAAATTAACATAAAACAGCGAGAAAAAAATGTCCCTAAAGCAGCTCCTTCAACTCCCATTTTAGGAAAAATCCAATATCCAAAAATCAAAAAATAATTTAAACAAATGTTAAATATATTTCCAATTAGAGTAGCATACATCGCTGGTCTAGTATAAGACAAGCCCTCTGAAAACTGTTTAAAGCCTTGAAAACAGATTAATGGAATTAGAGAAATTCCAACCCACTTAAGATATGGAAATGCTAAAACTGCTACTTCATCTGGTTGACCCATTTGGAATAAAAAAGGCTTACTTAATAGTACAGATGAAGAGAGAAATATACCTAAGAGAAAACATAGTATTAAACCATGAATAAATACATTTCTCCCTTTTATAATATTTTTCATTCCATCTGTTTCAGCTACCAAAGGGGTTATAGCTGTTGAAAAACCAATGCCTAAGGCCATGGCCAAAAAGAAAAAACTATTTCCTAAAGAAACTGCAGCTAATTCTGCTGTTCCTAATTGCCCTACCATTACATTATCTACAAATTGAACCATTGTGTGGCCCAAAAGCCCTATTATAACTGGATAGGAGAGATTAATATTATAACGAAACTCTTTAGTATATTTTTTAAGGTTTAGAAGCATTAAGATGAAAGGTTAAAAACCATATTGATCAACCAGGTATATTAAACTAGTCATAGCTGCAGCTCCTAACTCTAGTTCCCTTTTATTGATTGCATCAAAAGTATCATTAGCAGCATGGTGGTATTCAAAATATCT
>MDTB01046545.1_pt1 | contig 15716 bp, 15 predicted proteins | sample 811161 | NCBI WGS metagenome assembly MDTB01 (sample SAMN05326650, study PRJNA326480) | marine metagenome | isolation source: seawater | place: Mediterranean Sea | collected 2009 | reverse complement strand
ATTTACAACTGAACCAGCTGCTATAATTGAACCTTTACCAATTTTTACACCCGGAAGTATAGTTGAGTTAGCTCCAATCCAGACATCATCTTCAATAATTATAGGAGATGTTTTGTTTGGCTGAGAGTTCATCGTAGAATTAAGTTTTGTTCCATGATCACTGTCTACTAGATAAACAAATGGTGCAATCATACAATCATTACCAATTTTGATTTTATTTGATGAGTATATGAATGTATAGAATCCAATAGTTGTATTTTCTCCAATATCAATCTTTGCAGATTTATTACAAGCACAAATTTGTACCCCAGATTTAACAATCACATTTTTTTTAAGAGTAATATTAGAAACATATCTTAGAATTTGCGCCCCCTTATATATGATTACAGACTTATCAATATTCGTTCCTTTAATTCTGTAAAATAAATTTAAAATTTGAGTATAAATTTTATTTGGCAAATGTTCTCTAAGCTGTGTATTTGTTTTCATTATAAATTATATAATTTATTTTTAAAAAAACTTTCCATTAAAATTTTCAAGTTTGTTCTCTGTGAAATTTCAAAGTCATCATTAATTAAATCGGAAAACATCTTTCTTTGATGACCATTTTGAATTGAAGGAATTGAAAAGTTATTTTTTAATTCTATGAAAAAATTCTCAATGAATTTAATATCATTAAATGTTTTATAATTAATTATATCACTATACGTTAAATTTTCTGACCAATTAATAGTATTTGGACAACCTGAATACCATGATTTTCCAAAAACAAGAGACTTTTTGCCAAGTACAGCAGCTTCTATGCCTACAGATCCACAGATTGTAGCTGTAAATATTGAATTTAAAATAAGCTTAATAGAGTTTTGATGCTTATCTATAAGACAAACACCTTTGATATTATTTATTAACTTATAAAATAATGGGCTTCTTCCCAATGATCCTTTATTAGCAATATAGAACTGGGATGGATGTTCTTTAACAACAATTTTTATTTCCTCTGGTAATATCCCTCTTAATTTAGTTAATACTAGAAATTGATCATGAAAATCTCCACCATCTGGATTTGTTGTTCTTTCAGGCTCAAAATGTAAAGGAAAATAAACATATTCTGATTCATAATTAAAACTTTTTTCCAATTTATTAAGCTCGTTTCTTAAATTCAATTTTCTTCTATTTCTAATTTTTATTCTTGTAAAAAAACCCAAGTTAAAAGGATTGATTGGACTATAATTTGACTTAACAATCAAACCAATATTATGCTTTATGTCAAAGAAATAATTTCTAATATCTACTTTAAAAAAATTTTTTATTTTATTAATAGTTTTTCTACTAGATCTTTGATTTCTCATATAAAAAATCTCAAAATTTTCTTTTTTTGTGTTTAAATCATAAATAAAACTTTTTATTGAAAACTCAACTTGATTTTCATATTCTGTAATTAAATAATTAGCAGGTCTATTAACTCTAATATTAGTTTTCATGTTCTCAAGAAAAAGAAGAGGAACTGGCATCCAATTATTGAATTTAAATGTTGGAACCTCTAAAAAGTCACAAATCTCATAAATTAAATATTGTGCCCACGAATGTGGATTTTCAACAGTTATAAATACATCAGGCTTAGATTGGCTAAATTTATTAAGAGTCCATAAAATAACATTATGAAAATATACTTCACGATCTAATCTGCTAAATGTTGAATTTAAATCAAGCCTATCCATCATTTTTAAACATTTATCCTTTGACCTTTTATAATTTTCTGACATAAAAAAATCTTCAAATTCACCATTATAATCTACTGAATCAATCATGTAAGGTTTATGAATCAATATTAAGTTTTTTATAACATCCTTTCCAAAAAGGTCTCTTGCTTTATTATAGTGAACATCATCTCCAAGCCATAATATTGGTCTAGCTATTTTAGAGTCAAAAAGATCCTTTGCAAGGTTAAACCAGTGATCTTGATTGGTCATAAAAAAAACATACTTTATCATTTTGAACTAATTAAATTATTATTAACTCGTGTTCCTTCAGATATATCTTGATTTACTCTTTGCCCAATAATTTTATCCAAATATTTTGGAGCCATACCATATCCAGGTCTAATACTTCTAACATGATCATCTGAAATTATTTCTCCTTTTCTTATGTCTTTTACAAAATATAGTGATCTTCTAAATATAAGATTTTCAACCTCACTTGGTGTCCTGTCATAATTTATTTTACCTAATGATTCCCAAACTGTCTTAGATGATTTACACAAGTATTTTAATTCATTTGGTTCAATTGAAAAGCTATCATCAGGACCTCCACCATCTCTATTTAAAGTAAAATGTTTTTCAATTATAGACGCCCCTAGGCTAACACTAGATATTGAAGTGGATAGGTCTAACGTGTGATCTGACAATCCAACAACCAATTTAAACTTATCGATCATATCCGGTATAGTATTCAAATTATATTCATTTTGCGGAGCAGGATAAGCACTTACGCAGTGAAGAAGAGCAAGTTGATCACATCCTGCATCCTTAGCAGTAAAAACTGCATCTTCTATTTCCTGAAAGTTTGCCATACCAGTAGACATTATCATTGGTTTACCCGTAGATGCTACATATTTAATTAAAGGGATGTCAACTAATTCAAAAGATGCAATCTTATAAGCAGGACAGTTAATGTTTTCAAGTAAATCAACAGCAGTTCTATCAAAAGGTGAACTAAACATTGTTATGTTTTTATCATTTGCATATTGAAACATCTCTTTATGCCACTCCCACGGTGTGTAGGCTGATGAATATAAATCGTATAAAGACTTTCCTTTCCAAAGGCCTTTATTAATTTGAAAATCTGAATTATTAGATTTTATAGTTAAAGTGTCAGGGGTATAAGTTTGAATTTTTATTGCACTAGATCCAGACGATTTTGCAATATCAATTATTTCAAAAGCATTTTTTATGCTTCCATTATGATTAGCTGACATTTCAGCAACTATATATGGTGGGTAATCTTTACCAATCTTAATATTGTTAATCTCGATATATTTATTCATTTATTTTTTCTATTCTTAATTGATATTTAAATCCGTGTAATTCAAAAAAAGCAGGATATCTATTAGGATCCATGACTCTAATTTTGTTAAACTGCTCAATTAAAGTGGATCTAGGATCAATTTCACTATCCCCTGGAGTCCTCTTTATATAATATGTTGGTTTAATATTTTGATCTTGCTCTATTCCCTCAAGATTTTTGAAAGATTCAATTACATAATCCATAAGCTTAATCTCTACATCAAATAATTTTTTATTTATCTCATCCCATAGCTCATGTGGTTCAATTTTAATTTGAATTTTTTTATAAATTTTCCCTGTGTCAATTTTATCTTCAGCGCTTATTAAAGATATAATTAAGTGTTTAGCGCCGTTAATTATTTCCCAGACATGTGGGCTCCAACCTCTCCCAGTAGGCAAATCACTTGCATGAATTATAAGAACTTTTTTATATTTTGTTCTTTCATTTTTAGGAATAAACTCTTGACAAGAGATTAAGAACAATATATCTCCTCCCGTTATATCATCTTTATTGTAAATAAGATTTACATCATGCTTGGTTTGTTTTAAATTAACCCAACTTTTTAAACGCTCAATTAAAGGGTGATTCTTATCAGTACATAGTATAGTTATTCTCATGTGTTCAAATTTATTAACTATCTATTATTTTCTGATAACTTTTTAAGCAGATCACCAATCACTTTATCGTCTGAATTAATTTTAGAGACGATTGACCTGGCTTCATCAGGTGAATATTTAAAAGCAAGTCTAAGAATATTCATCCAGTTTATATTATTCTTTGATCTAACCTTCTCTATTTCATCAATTATTTCTAAATCTGTCATTTTATATATATTTATTAATGTTTGTTTATGTACATCTTAATGTCTTTATGATCTATATCAAAATGTTTTTTTAACTCATTTAGATCCTTAAATTTTTTAAAACCTAATTTATTATATAGTTTTAATCCAATTATGTTTTCTTTCTTTACTCCCAATGTAATTTTTTCTAAACCAATTTTTTGAAAACAATAATCTAAGATTTTTTTTGAAGCCTCTGTTGCATAGCCTTTACTCCATTCATTTTTATCTCCAATCATAATTCCATATACTCCAGATCTTGCCTCATAATTTATTGGGTCAATTTTTATATTTCCAATATGCTTATTATTCTTTTTTATTTTTATAGCCCAGTATAAAATTTGATTTATCTCCTGTTCTCTTAGGTATTTTCTTAGTTTTTCTATGGTATAGTTTCCTCCTGATTCAATATTTTTAATAACCTCTTCATCATTCATCCAATCAACATATTTATGAGAAATATAATTAGTGTCTAATTTTTCATATAATAATCTTTTTGACTCAAGTTTAACTGCATCTATATTATTAATCAACATATTTTTTTATAGTTTTTATTACTTTATCCTGTTCAGCTTTTGTGATAGAATAAAATAGAGGTAGTGAAAGGGCTTGATCATAAAATTGTGAGGAAATTTTATAGTCTTCTGTATTATAGCCTTTTGATTCATAATATGGATGAGATGTAACTGGTATGTAATGAACTTGAGTTATAATTCCAGCTTTTTTTAATAAAACCATGAGCTCTGCTCTAGATAATTTTATTTTATCAAAATTGATTCTTACAACATAAAGATGATGTGAACTAATTTCTCTGTGGTTTGTTTGTATAGGTTTTATAAATTTTGATTTAGAAAAAGCTTTGTCATATCTATCGACTAGATGCTTTCTCTTGTTAATAAAAGTATTTAATTTTTTCAGCTGAGATCTTCCTAAGGCACACTGAATGTCAGTAATTCTATAGTTATAACCAAGCTCTTGCATTTCATAATACCATGGATTAAATATATCATTTGTTTTACTTTGTTTTAGATTTAAAAAACTATCATCTAGTTTGTTTATACCATGACTTCTTAGCCTCAATAGATTTTTGTATATAGATTCATTATTTGTTGTAATCATACCTCCTTCTCCAGCTGCAATAGACTTAACTGGATGAAAGGAGAAACCAGTCATATCTGAATATTTACATGAGCCAACCATAGATCCATCAGAATATTTTGCTCCTAATGCATGTGCTGCATCTTCAATGATTGAGACATTATATTTTTTTACAATTTTTGAAATTTTTTTCATATCACAAGATAGTCCTGCAAAATGTACGGGGATAATTGCCCTTATTGATGAATTATCTTTCAATACTTTATCCAGATTATTTGGACATAGATTAATGGTTTCTTTATCAATGTCAGAAAAAACAGGTTTACCTCCTGTATATATTATACTGTTAGAAGTAGCTACAAATGTGATTGGAGTAGTTACAACCTCATCTCCTTCCTTAATGTTTAGTGCTAAATTTGCTAGATGAAGTCCTGCCGTCCAGGATGAAACAGCTACAGCATATTTAGCTCCAACATATTTTGCTACAGCTATTTCAAACTTCTCAACTTCATCTCCTTGAGTTAAATTTTTATATTTCAAAACTTCTACTACAGCTTTAATATCATCATCATCTATAAAATGTTTTCCATATGGTATATAATTTTTCATTATCTATGTCAATGTTTTATAATACTTGTAGTTTAGCAAACTCACTGAATTTAGAGTTGTCATTATTTTTTAATTCATTATATGAGCCAGTTTCAATGATTTTACCATCTTCCATTAAGAATATATTATCTACACTCTTAATTGTTGACAATCTATGAGCTATAATTATCACAGTTATCTTTCCCTTCAATAGATCAACACTATTTTGAATACTTTTTTCTGACTCTGAATCTAATGCGCTAGTAGCTTCATCTAATATTAATAGATTAGGTTTTCTATATAATTCCCTTGCAATAAAAATTCTTTGTTTTTGTCCTCCTGATAAAAGAATCCCCCGATCTCCAACAATAGTGTTAAAACCCTCTGGTAAAGACTCTATAAAATCTATAATATTAGCTTGTTTTGCTGCGTTTTTCAAATCATTAACTAGGTTTTCTTTTTCTGATTTTGAATCCCACATTGAAATATTATTCGCAATTGTATCATCAAAAATTATTGTGTCTTGGGATACATATCCAATCTGATTTCTCCAAGTTGACTTCTTTATAAGCGAATGAAGGACATCATCAATTTGTAATTGACCATTATCTGGTTGATTAGTAAGTGTAATAAGGTCAACTAAAGAAGTCTTTCCTGCTCCCGACCCTCCTACTATTGCAACTGAACTTTTACTTGGGATTCTTAGAGATACTGAATCCAACACTAAGTTTGTTGAGTTTTCATAAGTAAAATCAACATTTTTAAATAAAATTTCTTTTTTAAAGCTTTTTAAATGTATATCTCCATCTTCTTGTCTATTCTTTTCTTGATTTATAAATTCATTATGGACTAACTCCATGCTCCCAATAGTTTGAAAAGTTCCTTGAAATGCACTTTGGATTGCTAGTGTAGAATTCAGCGCCCTATAGAACAATGCAATTGAAACTAGGATTGGTTCTAATCTTAACTGAAATACAAATAATTGAATAAATACTATAGTCATTATGAATAAAACAGCAATAGGCTCTCTTACTGATTGAGTAAATGCACCTGCTATGCCAGATTTGATTTGAGTATTAGTTAAAATTTTAATTGAATTATTTATATAGTTTTTTAACGAGTTAATCTGATTTGTTGATATTAAATATTTAAATCCATGAAGTGTTTGTATCAACCACTTTGTTAATATTCCATTTTCCTTTGCAGCAATTCTTGATAAATTTTGCACGTATGAGTTCATTCTAAGAAATAACACTAATAATACCAACCCGGTTAATAACGCCATCACTCCAAAACTAAATGTAATTAAAAAGGCAATAGACATCAAAATTATGGTGTTTATAAAATGAGATCCTAATAATGATAATTGTTTAAAAGCTTCTAGAGCCTTTGTTGGTTGTTCATTTATTAGATTAATTAGGTCTCCTGTATTTTTTGATGAAAAATACCCAAAACTCATATTCGAATAAAGAGAGAATAATTTCATTTTTATCTCCTTTAGTAACTGACCTACTAAATAAGCAGTAAAACCTAGTGATAAAAATGTAATGGCTCCTTTTAAAATAAATGCTAGTGAAATTATTATTAAAATTGAGGTAATAGATTCTGATAAACCCAATGAATTAATAATACCATATAATATCTGATTAATTAAATTTTCATTTTTATCAATTTCTGCGTTAGCATCAATGGTTTGTAATAAAGGAAGTAACATTAAGATACCGAATCCTTCAAGAATTGAAGCAATTATTCCAAGCCCATATATCAAATACATTCTTATTCCAAGATATATCTGAAAAATATTTATGTACCTAATAATATCTTTAATGGGTCTAAACATGTTTATTTTTTATGTTTTTTACATCTATCATAATCTTTTTGTAATTAAGTTTTTTGAATAAAAAGATTTTATATCATAAATAATAGACTTAGAGTCTGTCTTCAAATGATTTAAATTTATTTCTTTAAAAACATCGTGAGCAACTGCTAAAATAACAGCATTATATTTTTTTTGTGGTACCTCAGAGTAAACATCTTGGTTGTAATTTTTTTTAAAATCTTTTTTATCAACCCAGGGATCAAAAACATCTACGTTGAATTTCCTGGTTTTTAGAATATTAATTATATCCATAACCTTTGTATTTCTATAATCAGGACAATTCTCTTTAAAAGTCAATCCCAAGATCAGTATATTTTTATTATCTAAGCTTTTATAAGCTTTGCTTAATAATCCTGAAACCTCATTTACAACATGAAGTCCCATGCTGTCATTTACTTCTCTGCCTGCCAAAATAATTTTTGGAGTATATCCCATTTTTTGAGATTTATCAGCAAGATAATAAGGGTCTACACCTATACAGTGTCCTCCAACTAGACCAGGTCTAAAATTTAAAAAATTCCATTTTGTTGATGCTGCATTTAATACTTCTGTTGTATCAACATTCATTATGGCAAATATTTTTGCCAACTCATTTACAAAAGCTATGTTAATGTCTCTTTGAGCATTTTCAATCACTTTAGCCGCTTCTGCTACCTTTATTGATGATGCTTTATGTGTGCCTGCTTCAATAATAGAAGAATATAAATCATCAATTCTATTTGCTATCTCCGGAGTAGAGCCAGATGTTACTTTAATTATTTTTTTAATTGTATGTTGTTTGTCTCCAGGATTAATCCTTTCTGGGGAATATCCACAATAAAAATCTATATTGTAATTAAGATCACTAAATTTTTCAAGAACTGGTACACATACTTCTTCAGTACAACCTGGATAAACAGTACTTTCATATATAACAATATCTCCTTTTGATAAAACCTTACCAACTTCTTTTGAAGCACTTAATAAGGGTGTTAAATCGGGAGATTTATCTTTTTTTATTGGTGTAGGGACTGTGACTATGTATACATTTGATTGCTTAATTTCTTTAATTTTGTTAGTAATTTTTAAATTTTTAATTAAAGTTTTTTGTAAACTTTCTTCTGAGACCTCCAAAGTGGCATCATTATATTCATTTAAGTCTGCAACCCTCTGTTTATTTATATCATAGCCTGTTACTCTATACTTTTCTGCAAAAGCTATTGCTACAGGTAGCCCAACATATCCAAGTCCAATTACTGCAATTTTCGTTTCTTTCATACCTGACCTATTGAATAAATTTTAAATCCTATTTCACTTAACTCCTCTTTGTTTAATATATTTCTTCCATCAATAATTGTTTTAGGCTCTTTCATGTTTTGAAATATTCTAATCCAATCCATATTTTTAAACTCATCCCATTCAGTACAAAATACTGAAAGATTAGACTCAATAACTGCGTCATATTTGTTATTGTAAATTTTTACTTTGCTGATAAGTTTATCAGCTTTAGGTTTAAATATTTTGTTTTTAACTAATGCTCTATTTATATCATCATATATTTTGTCTTTGGAAACCATTGGATCAAATATATTTATTGACCCTCCTGAAATTAAGCTATTCGATGCAATTTGAATTGAAGCAGATTCTCTTGAATCATTTGTGTTTTTTTTAAATGCCCAGCCTAAAATTGAAATAGTATTTTTATTCAATTCTCCATTTAGAAATTCTTTTATTTTATCAGAAACTCTATTTGTTTGATAGTTATTAATTAGTATAACACTTTCCCAGTAATCTGCAACTTCATTTAAGTCATAAGTTCTTGCTATATATACAAGATTTAATATGTCCTTTTTAAAACAACTTCCTCCAAATCCTATTGATGGTTTTAAAAATTCAGGACCGATTCTCTTATCCATACCAACTGCATTAGCAATTTCTAATATATCCGCACCTGTTTTTTCACATATACTGGATATGCTATTAATTGATGAAATTCTTTGAGCTAACATTGCATTTGACACGAGTTTTGAGAGTTCTGAAGACCAAACATTTGTAAGGAGTATTTTATTAATTGGAATCCACCTTTGATAAATTTCTTTTAGTTTTGCAATAGCAACCTTTCCCGTGTCACTATTGTCTCCACCTATAATTACTCTATCAGATTTAAATAAATCATTAATAGCAGTTCCCTCTGCTAAAAATTCTGGGTTTGAAAGTACTTCAAAATGATTTTTTTTATTTGACTGATTTAATATCTGCTTGACCTTTTCTGCAGTTTTTACGGGTAATGTTGATTTCTCAATAACAATTTTATCTGAGTTTGAATACTTACCAATTTCTTTAGCACATTTTTCAATATTTGATAAATCCGCAGCATATCCCTTGCCTAGACCTTTATCCTTTGTTGGTGTATTAACAGCCATAAAGATCATTTCGGAATTGTTAATGGTATTTTTTATATCTGTTGAGAAAAAAAGATTTTTGTTTCTAACTTTAGCTATTATTTCTGATAATCCAGGTTCATAAACTGGGAGTTTATCAAGATTACCATTCCATGAATTAATCTTACTTTCGTTACTATCAAGCACTGTAACTTTAATCTCAGGACATTTTAGGGCAATCACAGCCATAGTAGGGCCACCTACAAATCCTGCACCTATACATGCAATATTTTTAATTTTCATTTTTATCAATTAACCAAGATGATGATTGAATTTTTTCTCCTAATCCATCAACTAATTTTATGTTTAAGTCTTTACAAATTTTATCTTCCGGTATAGTTCTATTATTTTGATCTCCACCATTTCCAAAAAATATTTGATATTTATCATGATAGTTGTCATAAATTTTTGAAATAGTTTTAATGACTGTTCTATCATTATCAATTGATAACTCAGCATAATCAACTACCCTTAGTTCACTAATTATTATTAACCTTTCCTCTTGACTCATAAATTTTTTAGATCCTTTTTTTTTTCTTTGATTGTCGTTGTTTACAATAACAATTAATTTATCTGCATATTGTCTGGCTGAGTGAAAATATTCAATATGCCCCCTATGTAGAGGATTAAAATATCCCGAAACTATAATTAATTTTCTTTTCATTACACTCTGTTGTAGTCATCCTGAATTCGAACAATATCATCCTCCCCAAAGTAGGTTCCTGTTTGTACTTCAATTAAAACCACCTGTTCTTTACCATCATTTAAAATTCTATGTTTAGAGCCTTTTCGGATTTGTATAACATCATCTTTTTTAAAATCTTTTTGCAAATCATCTATTATGACTTTACCTGTTCCCTGAATTATCACCCATACTTCTGATCTTTTGTTATGATACTGGTAGGATAGGCTTTCGCCCTTTTCAACCTCTATTCGCTTAATCTTGTAATCTTTATGATCTTCTATTACAAAATATTTACCCCAAGGTCTCTCATCCATTTCTATATATTTCATTATAATTTTTTATTAAATAAGGTTATATTTTTAGCATCTGAATCAAATTTAGATGCTAAATAAAAACTAACTTTTCTCTTAATTAATTTTTCAATCTTTTCTTCTAATTGAGATATATATTGAAAATTTAATTCTTTACCAATAAGAAAAACTTCAATTTTACCCGAGTCTAAACCCTCTGCATAGTCACCAATTAAAATAATTTTCTGGACATTTCCCATTCTAGCAATCACTGTCTCCACTAGATCCTCAAGACCTAGATGTTTTAACACTATACTTCTAAGTGTTTCATATAATGGATGCTTTGTATTTACATTATATTCTATTTTATTATCTTTTTTTAATTTGTTTATATACCCTGCATCATAAAGATTATTCAACTCTTTTCTTATTGAATTAGTTGATTCTCCCATCTCATTTGCCAAACCATTAAGATGCCCCTTGTTGGCTTGGGATATAAAAAACTTAATAAGTAATCTAAGTCTTGTTTTTGATGTAATTAAAGTATTTAACATAATAATAAGTAATAAAAGTACTTAATTTATTTAAAAAAACAAAAAACTATAATTACAAATAAATTTATTATTGCAGGTTATAATTTTTTGTGTAATTTAATTTTTTTGAATTTATGATTTATCTTACACTCTTTACTTCGTCATTATTATCATATTTTTTCTTAATTATAACAAGAGATTATTTTATTAAAAACAAGATAATTGATAAAATAAACAAAAGATCTTCTCACCGTATAACTGCAGTAAGATCAGGTGGTCTAGGAATTTTTATTCCAATTATCTTAATCTCAATATACTTTTACATTGTAGGAGTTGAAATTTTTGATTTTTCTTTTTTAATTCCTTTATTAATTCTCTTGCTTATTGGAGTTTATGATGATACAAGTGATGCAGATTATAAATTAAAATTTATATTTCAAATTATTGCAGCTAAAATTATAATTGATAATGGTTTAGTTATAGATAACCTTCATGGTATTTTTGGAATTGAATCAATTGGAAGAGTTCCAGCACAATCTCTAACTATTTTTATCATTTTAGCAATTATAAACTCTGTTAATTTTATTGATGGTATTGATGGTTTAGCCACTTCTATAATTTTATTTTTAATTATTTCATTTGAAATTTTTAGTACTGGAAAATCAGATTTTTTAATTTTATCAATAATTGTAGTTGGTAGTTTATTACCGTTATTATTTTTTAACTATCAAAAAAATAAAAAAATTTTTTTAGGAGATTCTGGTTCTCTTTTTCTTGGCGGTCTTGCAAGCATATACATTTTAAAGATAGTCTCTAATGATTATTTAATATTAGATAAGTTTGATATAAATAAAATACTTTTTGTTTTTTCCATCTTCTGTTATCCCGTTATAGATATTGTTAGAATTGTATTAATTAGATTAATTAACAAAAAATCCCCATTTGAAGCGGATAAAAATCATATTCACCACCATATAAATAAAAGATTCAAGCAGCATTACAAAGTTGTATTGATTATATTTTTATTTAGCCTGATAAACTTTGCGGTAATACATTTATTGTTTTAATCAAAGCAATTTGGAAAAAATTCTTTATTGAAATTGTATTGTCGATCCTTATCTAATTTTTGAAGGATCTCACAAGAGAATGATATTTGCTTTTCTTGATAAAAAGAATAAGCAAAATAATATAACATCTCGTCTGAGACATCTTTAAATAATCTAATATATTGATTATAAATATTGGTAATATTAGAATATTGCTGTAGGTTATAATTGCTAATAATATAATTATCATTATAAACCTTAATATTTGGATGAAGCTCTATTACTTCTCCTAAGATGTTGGATCCGGTTTTAAATTCTCCATCATTGATTAGCTGCATTGCCTCATTATATTTTTGAGCAGCTAAATCTACATTTTCTTGAGTATAATTAACATAATCAGCCATCTTTCTAACACTCATTTTATTTGGGTGAACAGTTACAGCCTCTTTTGCAATATCTTTTAACTTATATTTTTCAATGTTCTGTTTATCCTGAAATAGAGAAGCTAGAACTATGTTGTATATTTGATGGTCTTTTGGACCTATTATATCTTTTACTTTATTGTAGTAATAGTAGATACTATCATTTTTATTTTCTTTTTGTAAAACCTTTACCATCAATATAAAATGTGAAGGGTTGTTTGGTAATCCTTTAAAAGCTTTTCTAATATAGTATTCTGCTTTTTGACCATCTCCTGTCGCAAGATATACCTCTGCAAGACGACTTTCACTGAACATTAGGTATGGATTATTTTTAGACCCAAGTTCTAGATACTCTATAGCTTTCTCAATTGAATCTTTTGCAAGAAGATACTGAGCTTTCATAGAAACTAAAGGCATTGCGAATATATTTAATGAAGGATATTGGTCATCTATTGAATTAATAAAGTCTAAACTCTTTTGATCCAAAGGGTTTTGAAAAATATGATCTGCATTAATTATTCTTTGCAATTCAAAAGATTTATACCTTTTGATATTTAAATTTACTACGAAAAGAGAGAAAATAATTAATAAGATGCCTATAAATACATTTAATTTATTCATATTGATAGGAGTGTATTGATTCAACAATTGAAATGAATAAAATATATGTTATCATAGATGTAGGTCTATCAAGAGGGAAGTTTAAATTTAAATCAGCTAAAATCATAGTGAACCCTAGAAACAAATAGATTGAACTTAAATTTATGTTTTCTTTTAAATAAGTTAATGATCCCTTTAGTATTTTAAAAAAGAGTAAAAAGAAAAAAAGTGTGAAAGGAACAAAGCCTAATATTCCAGTTTCAGCAAATATTTCTAAAAAATCATTGTGAACTGAATATGGAACAACATAACTGTAAACATTATCTTTATCATACTCGATACTTTTTATTCTCCAGTTTCCAACTCCAATTCCAAGTATTGGTGTTAATCTAATTTGTGATATGGCATGTGAGTAGAATCTTACTCTGTTGTTAACTGACTCATCATTATTTGAAAATACTGAGCTCATTCTCTCATCTACAACTATATCTGATTGACTGTTTACTGTTAGGTTGAATAGAATAAAAGATGCAACTAATGGTAATATAAAATTCCTAAAATCACTTATTGATTTTCTAAGTGAGTTTTTATAAAAAAATCTTTTGGCTAGTATTATAGATAGTATTATAGTCAATATTACAGGTAATAGTAATAGTAAAGCTCGAGTGCTTAATAAAAACAGTATATAGAAAGCTAAAAAATTAACAATTACGATAAGTATTCTAAGATATTTATTAGTAGAAAAAATAGGTATTAATGATATTATAAAAATCTTAACAATGTATATAAAGCTTGCTATATTTTTATTTGGATAAAAACTTTTTACATCAGCCCCATTGGCTGAAGTAAACACATCATTAAATTTATAGACTTGAGTTAATTGAAAATATGAACCTAGAAGATCTAAAATAAATGTTATTAGAACTATTTTCATTATCACTATTGGTTTAATATAATGATTATTAATAAAAAAATATATTACAAACAATGATGAGAGTATACAATAAAAGTCAGTTATTCTCTGTAACGATTCAGCTTTATTAATTGCTCCAACAGCTGATAATAATGATGCAATAAAAAAAATAAGAAAAGAGATAAACACTCTATTCTTTATGAATTTAAAATTTTGAGTTGATTTAAATAAAACTATGTAAGAAATAAAAAGAGTATTTAATATACTAATATATAGCCATAACATTCCCTTAATATCAATTACACTCCAATTAGGAACAATTATAAGAAGTGGGAGAAATGCAAAATAAATTTTTGCAAGTGTTTTATCAATAAAAATCATTAGGTAAAAATATAAAAAAAAGCCTCTCGTAATGAGAGGCTTAATTTTTTTAACTCTAAAATTGGATTACCATCCAGTTTTGTCGTTAGTATAACCAGTTACAGCAGATGTTGTTGTTGTAGCAGTTCCACTAGAGATTGCAGAAAAAGCAGCAACATAATTAACTGTTCCTTCATTCCAATAGTTATCACCAGTCGTTCCAGTTCTTGCTTCGTATGATGCAATGTTAGTACCCGCAACAATTAATCCTTGCGTTATACTTGAATCAGCATCTGTTGAAGCGGCAACAACAACGGTATTAGAAACTGCACCTACAGTTATACCAGTAGCTGTTGGTAATACAACTCCAGTATTGTTAGTAAGAGTAATTCTTAACCCTGATAGTAATGATTTAGTTGATGAAATAGTAAACTCTGTACCTTCACCCTGACCATTTACTTCTGATGCTGTACCAGTATCAAAACTGAAAGCAACATTACTTCCTAATGATACTGAACCTCTACCTTCTTTTACAAGAGATGCAGTTGTAGAATCAGAATCCGTAACGAAAGTTAACGCTGGGAATGATGATAGTGTAATATCAGGAGATCTATCTAAACCTGAAGCAGACACGTGCTTAGTAACGTAGAATACATTACCGTTTCCACCTGTTGCAGCAGCAGTATACTCACCAGTTGCATTAATTCTTGTAACAATAGTAGCAGCTAAATCAGCAGCAACATCACCATCAGATACATCAGCTTGTAAATCCATACTTGCACCAGACCTGTAGTTTCCAAATGTAAAGTTTAATAAACCACTATTTGAAACAGCACCAGCAGTTGCATTCGCACCTGTTGAGTATAAATAACTAATTGAATAAACGGCTTTATTAAATCCATCTTTTGCCGCTTCTAATCCAATGTTATAACCACTGTCAGTAGAAGTATCTGCATTTATGAAGTTAATTAAATCATT
>MDTB01212365.1_pt1 | contig 15717 bp, 12 predicted proteins | sample 811161 | NCBI WGS metagenome assembly MDTB01 (sample SAMN05326650, study PRJNA326480) | marine metagenome | isolation source: seawater | place: Mediterranean Sea | collected 2009 | reverse complement strand
CCGTGCTCAAATTGATAAAGGTATTGAAATATTCAAGACTTTGGGCCAAGGTCCAAAGGATTCACTGTTTTACTACATCAGAGGGATGTTGTTCAAACAACACCAAATAGCAGGCTATGAAAAAGATTTACAATACGCCTATAGCCAGTCCCCTAAAAATTGGCGATACGCTTTTTCATTGGCAGAGAATTATTTCGAGTCGGGCAAGGCTTTGGCTGCAATGAAGATCATTCAAAAAACCTACAAACAAGACAAAGACAATTATTTTGCCGGAATGCTTTTGGCACAAATCCTCAATGATCTCCAACAATACAACAAAACAATAGACCTACTAAAGGACATCAAAATACTACCATATGAACACGCTACTGAGGGCCGTCAAATCTATACCAAAGCCTATGTAGGTAGCGCATTACAATACATTGAGAAGAATCAAAATAATAAAGCGCAATCGAGGGTAACAGAGGCTTTACTTTGGCCTGAGCATATTGGCGTAGGGAAACCTTTTGATCCAGAGGAACGCTGGGAGTATTTCCTTCTGGCCTACATTTACAAGAGTAAAGGAGAAAACAATAAAATGCAGTCTACTCTTGAGTCAATAGCTCAATTCTCCAAGGAACAACTCTTCCATTCTTCCAAAAATCACCTGTTGGGTATTTATGCACTTCAACAAACGCAAGGGGATAATGAGGTTCAGCAATTCATAGAGCAACTTCTTAAAACAGATCACGGTTCTTCAGACACTACAAAAGGGTTGATTCAGTTTTATTACAATAACACCGTATTAACGTGGGATAAGGCTTTTATTAAAAAATTGGCGTCCTTTTTTAAGGGCTGAAAATTTAGATTAGAAGTTTAGTTTACTTTTGCAAACCCAACTTTTTACTCACAAACTTTCCTACATCTCGACCTTGTTTAAGGCCCTCTTCTATTGCCTTTCGATAATGAATTCCACCATACATTCTGCTAATGGCGGCTTCCTCTGCAGCATGATTAAATGAGCTATAGGAGCGAATGGGCAAGTCATAGGGTAATTCCGTATTATCTTCAAAGGCAATATTATTCCCAAAGAAATTCGTTAGAATTACAGATGCGGCTCCCGATACGACAGAATGTCCACTGGTATATTCTGGAAAAGGCGGGGTCTGAAGTACTGGGTACCAATTTTCATCCAGCACTTTATTAATTATGGTTTCGGGTCGGATCAAGTTACTCCTATACTTCTCATCCCAGCAGCTAATAAAACCGTCTGCTAGGGCAATAGAAACCTTGGTATAAGCGGCTACTGTGGTATGAACATCGGCATTGGTTTTTCGAGAAACGATTTTGGTGATACCTATCCAATGGGCGCCTGGACTGATTTTTTTTAGGGCAAACATTACATGACCCTTGTGGGTGGAAACATAAGGATTACAATCCCAGAATTTGGCGATCTCTTGCCTTTCGTCATACGATTCACTTTCCTGAATTTCCTTAACTACCTGATATACTTCCATCAACTCTTTATAAAATTCTGAATCGGGTTCCATCGAAAAAGGGGGTGGAGGTTCAGGTTTAAATTGAGAAGAAGAGGTTAACACAAAAGGTCTTATTTTACTCCAATGAGGCTCTATACCGTCCATATAGTCTGGAGGTGTGGGTTGCCATCGAGAGGGACTATCGTAGTCCACATAAAACTTTGGAAAGGTTCGAGTTTGATTGTAGTTGTCTTTATCATACCAGACTTTGATTTCTTCTACAACCTGCTGGGCGTACTGCTGGGAGGCATTATAAACTTCTGTATTTTGTTCTTTCCATTCTGTGGATAAATTACTAATGTAATCAGTCATCCTGTCCACCGAAAAAATAAGATTTTCACCTACTCCAATATAGGCCATAAGTGCGGCGAGCTTAGGATTGACAAGACTGTCCTTAATTGGGGGGATTCCTTTAAAATCAGTTAATACTCCAGACAAAGTAGTATGCTGGTTCCCCTCCTCTTGGGCTAGGATTTCATATGCTGCAATATTAGAATAAACATAGACCCTACTAGCCGCTGGAGGTGAAAAAATATCGTGAACCATCACTGAAGTCAACTGATCTTGTGCTTGGTGAAAGTCCTCTGCTGCTATTTCTATGGATACATTTGGCTTTTGACAATGAGTAAATACCCAAAGTAGATATAGGAAAAGCAAAGACTTTGATTTGTCAAATTTCATAGTATGAATAGACTATTCTATCTTTTATAGCACTCCAAAATTAATTAATTTTTTAATTCTATTTTTTTGTTTTTGGTTATTAAGAGTTTAAATTATAATACATCAAAGTATAATTCAAAAAAAGTAAGTATCATATACAGACTTTTTTTCTAATTAAAGTTAGAAGATTGATCAACCGACAAATTAGAAAAAAATATTTGCTGCCGATTTGAGTCTAACAAGTATCCTAAAAAGAGGATGAGGGTGATTATCGACTCAAAAAAGAAAGATTTCTTTTGAAGCCTTCGTAACGGGTTCTTTTTACCGCACTGTTTTTAAAAATGGTTTCAAAAGTGACCTCGGTAAGTTCTTCCCAATCTTTTTTCGTGAAATCCAGCAGTTCAGCTCGAGGATCAAAGAGTGGTTCGCTGTGCGATTTAGAAAAGCGGTTCCACGGGCAAACGTCCTGACAGACATCGCAACCAAAAGCCCAGTCATCCATCTTGTTTTGAAATTCATTTGGTATTTGATCTTTCAGCTCAATTGTTAGGTAAGAAATACATTTACTTGCATCAATATTATATGGTGTAAGAGCTTCTGTAGGACAGGCGTCAATGCAGGCAGTACAGGTTCCACAATGATCGGTTACTGGGGTGTCGTATTCTAATTCCAAGTCCGTGATTAATTCAGCTATAAAAAAGAAAGATCCCACTTTTTGGGTGATCAAATTAGTGTTTTTACCAATCCAGCCCAAGCCGCTTCGAGAAGCCCAAGCCTTATCCATAACAGGTGCTGAATCAACAAATACCCTACCATTAACCTCACCTATTTCATCTTGAATGGTCTGTAAGAGTTGACTGAGTTTTTCCTTAATAACAAAGTGGTAATCGGTACCATAAGCATATTTGGATATTTTAGGAACACCCTCATCTTGGAGCTCATCAGTATAATAATTCAGCAAAAGTGAAACTACACTTTTTGCGCCAGGGACAAGTAATCGAGGATCTAGACGTTTGTCAAAATGGTTTTCCATGTAGGCCATTTTACCATGTTTACCATCTTGAAGCCATTGTTCAAGCCTAGGGGCTTCTTCCTCTAAAAAATCAGCTTTAGATATCCCGCAAGACAAAAAACCTAAATCCTTGGCGGAATTTTTGATTAAGGTAGTTCTGGTGTTAACAGATAACATAATTTTAAATTATTACAATTTAAAAGTTAAGAAACTTAAATGAAAGAAAATAGAGGTGACATAACAAAATTTAGGATAAATAATGTTTTTTATGAAAAATTTATTTTAAAATCCGATTAAAAACAAGTTTAATGAACCTGATCATGGTTATAGTGATCTTTATATGAATATTAAACTTTCCGAGGGTCACGTTTCTGAAATATAAATCCACATTCTTGGCATAATTCAAGCGAGAATGGATCAAGGAGTTCATGAACTTAACGAAGTGATGAGAGGATTAAAGTCGGTTAATGAAAAAGGGGGGTGGCTAAATTTACAAGTGAGGCATAAAAGTGGAAAATGACTCATGAGGATGGAAGAATTAATAAAGTAAAAGAAGAATACCCAAACCATACACATCCAGCAATTGACTCTTTCCCTGGCAAATGATATAGTCATGAATGTAAAACTTTAAAAGAGTTCAGTGATGCAGTATTTAACTTACAACACGCTGGAAAAAGAATTATGGATGCACGTGCTACAGGAGTCCTAGAGCACAAAAAGGCTCATGACTCTTTTTGGGATTAGTCAGAAAATATTTTTTAATTGCTTCGTGAAATAGTTTTTACTAGGTCATATTTTTGATTTTTATTCATTTAGATCAAAATGTCTAAAATAAACCTTTCTGATTGTCTCTGATTCTTCCAAGGTGACGGTAGGCCAATTCTGTAACTTCCCTGCCTCTTGGAGTCCGAACTAAAAAACCTTCCTGAATCAAAAAGGGTTCGTAAACCTCTTCGATCGTTTCACCATTTTCGGCAACAGCTGTAGACAGTGTATTAATACCTACTGGGCCGCCTTTAAATTTATCTATAAGCGTAGTAAGTATTTTGTTGTCCATTTCATCCAGTCCATGGGCGTCAACATTCAATGCATTAAGGGCATATTGAGTGATTTCGATATCAATTTTACCATCCCCTTTGATTTGTGCAAAATCCCTAACCCTTCTCAGCAGACCATTTGCAATTCTCGGAGTACCCCTACTTCTCCCCGCAATCTCAATACCTGCTTGTGAGGTAATCGCCATATTCAATATATCGGCACTGCGTTTCAATATAGTAGATAGCAGTTCGGCATTATAATATTCAAGTCGACAGGTAATACCAAAACGAGCGCGCATCGGGGCTGTCAACAAGCCAGAGCGAGTGGTCGCCCCAACAAGGGTAAAGGGATTAAGATTGATCTGAACTGTACGTGCATTAGGTCCCGTTTCGATCATGATATCAATCTTATAATCCTCCATGGCAGAATACAAATATTCCTCTACTATTGGATTGAGTCGGTGGATTTCATCAATGAATAAGATATCTCTGGGTTGAAGGTTGGTAAGCAGACCTGCCAAATCTCCTGGTTTATCCAAAACAGGTCCTGAGGTTGTCTTTACTCCAGCTTCCAACTCACCTGCCAGTATATAAGCCAAGGTAGTTTTTCCAAGTCCCGGAGGACCGTGAAATAAGGTATGATCTAGTGCCTCTTCCCTTTGGTTGGCAGCCGCGACAAAGACCTTGAGGTTTTCAAGTATACTCTCTTGTCCAGCGAAATCTTTGAAACTTTCTGGTCGAAGTGCTCTGTCAATATCTTTCTCCTCAGGTGTTAACTGTTCGTCTGATGGATCTAAAAATTCATTCATCTGTAACAAAGATAAATGATTTAATCTAAGATTTTAAATCCTGCAAAAATGTCCCATAAAACTAAAATATCATGAATTTTGAATGATTTTTTAACTTGAATTAAAAGCCACTTTTTTTGAAAAGATTTTAATATTCTGATTATGAATCAATAATTATTTCAATGTAACTGGCTATTTTATTTATAGAGATACCGATAATCTATAAAGTAAAGGGTTTTGGGGGTGATTCTCTTATTTATCTACTTACATAAATGCTATAAAAATAAACTAAGTATAGGCCACTGAGAATTAAATTCATCTAAATGAAAACTAAGAGAGCTGCCTTGAGGCAGCTCTTTTACATGTAATTATTTGGTTAATGTTGAATTTCATCTTCCCCATCTTTTAGGGGGATATGTTGCGGCACAAAGTCCACATCTTGACCAGGTTTGGAATAGTCATACGCCCAACGGTGCACTTCAGGAATTTCTCCTTCCCAGTTACCGTGGATGTGCTTAATTGGAGCCGTCCATTCGAGGGTAGTGGATTTCCAAGGGTTTTGTTCTGCAGGCTTTCCATAGAAAATACTGTGGATAAAGTTGTATAGGAAAACCAATTGTGCAGCTCCAGCAATCAAAGCAAAAACGGTAATTACGACATTGATATTCGCCAAATCGTCAAAATAAGGAAAGGCCGTATTGGTGTAATACCTTCTCGGAAGTCCAGCCATACCTATAAAGTGCATGGGGAAAAATACACCATAGGCACAGATAGCGGTGACCCAAAAGTGAAGGTACCCTAAATTTTTATTCATCATCCTTTTGAACATCTTGGGAAACCAATGGTAAACTCCAGCAAAAAGTCCATAAAGAGCGGATATTCCCATTACTAGGTGGAAGTGAGCTACTACAAAATAGGTGTCGTGTACGTTGATATCAAGCGTACTGTCACCCAAAATGATTCCCGTCAATCCACCAGATATGAAAGTAGAAACCAAACCAATGGAAAACAACATGGCAGGGTTAAGCTGCAGGTTCCCCTTCCATAGGGTGGTGATATAGTTAAATGCCTTCACCGCTGAAGGGATAGCAATCAATAGCGTTGTAAAAGTAAAGACCGATCCAAGAAATGGATTCATTCCTGAAATAAACATATGGTGTCCCCATACAATGGTAGATAAAAAGGCAATCGCCAAAATAGAGGCCACCATCGCACGATACCCGAAAATGGGTTTCCTTGAATTTGTTGCTATAATTTCTGAAGTGATTCCCAAGGCAGGCAATAAAACAATGTAAACCTCTGGGTGACCCAAAAACCAGAAAAGATGTTCATAGAGAACAGGTGATCCACCTTGATAATGCAATACTTCTCCCTGAATAAATATGTCCGAAAGGAAAAAAGAAGTCCCAAAACTTCTGTCCATAATCAATAGCAGAGCTGCAGACAATAATACTGGAAAGGATACCACTCCAATGACGGCAGTGATAAAGAAGGCCCATATGGTCAAAGGCAAACGACTCATCGTCATTCCTTTGGTTCTGAGGTTTAATACTGTAACGATGTAGTTCAATGATCCCAATAAAGACGAAGCAATAAAGATGGCCATAGAGACCAACCATAAGGTCATTCCAAGGCCAGATCCAGGTTGAGCTTGTGGAAGGGCACTTAACGGAGGGTAAATTGTCCAACCAGCTGCTGCTGGTCCAGCTTCAACAAATAATGAGCAAACCATAATGACACTGGAAAGAAAAAACAACCAGTAGGAAATCATATTGAGCAATCCTGAAGCCATATCCCTTGCACCAATTTGCAATGGAATCAAAAGGTTACTGAAGGTTCCACTCAATCCTGCTGTGAGGACGAAGAATACCATAATTGTACCGTGAATGGTAACCAACGCTAAATACACATTAGGGTCCATGACTCCATCTGGTGCCCATTTTCCCAAAAGAGCAGACATAATACCCATGGGCTGCTCTGGCCAAGCGAGTTGCAATCGGAATAATAGTGACATAGCAATCCCTATGATTCCCATAAATAATCCTGTGATCAAGTATTGTTTCGAGATCATTTTGTGATCTTGACTGAAAATATACTTGGTGATGAACGTTTCTTTGTGATGATGTCCGTGATCCTCCTCTTGGTGTAATTGCGCTGCTGCTGTTGACATGATCTTAAATTTATTTTAGTTTGTGTTATTGGATGACTTCCGCAAAGGTTTGCTGATCCATTATCCATTGTTTAAATTCTTTTGGTGTTTCTACGACTATTTTCATTTGCATATTGTAATGTGAAGCACCACAAATTTTATTACAAAGTAACAAATAATCGAAGACATAGGGTTCTAAAGCTTCCTCTCCTTTTGCTATTAATACTTGACTGTTTTCTCTTCTGATAGAATTGATCTTTTTTACCTTAGCCTTAATTTCATCTGTTTGTCTCATATCTTCAGAGGTTACAGTAGGCGTAAAGGCAAATTCGGTAATCATTCCCGGTACACAGTTCATCTGAGCTCTAAAATGTGGCATGTAAGCAGAATGTAATACATCTTGAGAACGCATCTTGAAAATTACTTCTCTTCCTGCAGGAAGATGGAGTTCTTGTACCACAATATCATCGAATCCATTTGGGTCTGTGGCATCAATCCCTACTAAGTTTTTTCCATCAAAGTCTTGTAAAAATCGAACATTGGCATCACCCAATACACCATCGTCTCCAGCATATCGGGCTTTCCAATTAAATTGTTGGGCGTATAACTCAACGACTAAGGCCTCTTCATTTTCTTCTACCGTCATAATATCAGTCCATGTATACAATCCATAAAGAATCAAACCTGCCAATGCTATCACTGGAATAATAGTCCAAATAGCTTCTAATCTATCATTATCAGCATAAAAAAGTGCCTTTTTCCCCTTCTCCCCTCTATATTTATAGGCAAAATAATGCAGAAGGGCTTGGGTTATGGTTTGAGTGAAAAATATAATAGCAAATGAAATCCACATCAAGTTGTCGTACTCTGATCCATGTTCAGAAGAAGCACTAGGCAACAATACATCGCCCCATTTCCAAAAAGAAAATAAAGTAATGGCATAGATGAATATCAAGAAAGCAAACATTAACTGACCATTCCAACGGTTGTCATCATCGTCGGCTACTTGCGTGTTCTTCTTTTTTGGTTTAGACAATTCAAATATCTTGGTGATTTGCCAGATTGCAATTGCAATCAAAACTAAAACCGTAAGTGTCAATGAAATCGTCATTTACCTTCCCTTTAATTGTTAATAGTGAAAACGTTCACTCTCACCCATGAATGGATCTCCCGCTGCATGAAGTGGCGCTTTTGAAATTTCTTTAAATACAATAAATATGAACAGCCCAAAGAAGAATAAAAATCCTCCTATTTCCTCTAAACCGATAAACCATTGGTCTCCTACCGCTGAGGGCATAATCATATTAAATACATCTATGTAGTGTCCCATTATAATCACAATCCCTGCCATCACAATGAAATAATTTATACGCTTATAATCGCTGTTCATCAAAATCAACAATGGGAAAATGAAATTCATTACCAACATACCAAAAAACGGAAGATTATAGTCCTCAATTCTCGTCATGAAGTATGTTACTTCCTCAGGTATATTGGAATACCATATAAGCATGAATTGTGAAAACCACAAGTAGGTCCAAAAAATACTGATCCCAAACATAAATTTCCCTAAATCGTGAATGTGACTATCATTTACCTTTTCAAGATATCCCTTGGATTTGAGATAAATACTAATTAAGGCGATAGCGGTAACTCCAGAAACAAACATACTGGCAAAAACATACCATCCAAATAGAGTACTAAACCAATGTGGATCAATAGACATGACCCAATCCCATGACATCATGGATTCTGTGACGATAAAGAATACTAAGAATCCAGCTGAAATTCTAAAATTTTTCTTGTGGTTAGACCTATCAGTAGACTGGTCTTGTGCTAGTGAAAACTTCCTGGAATAATATCTGTAAGTGGCCCACCCTCCTATATATACCAAGGCTCTCATTAAAAAACCAGGAACATTTAGAAAACCTACTTTTCCTTGAATCAGTTTATCATGAGCAACAACATCAGGATCCATCCATATGAAAAGGTGATTGAAGTGCATACCTGAAAGAACAAGGATTGCAAAAACAATCAGCGCACCGGGTAATAGATATGCAGTGATGCCCTCCATAATTCTAAAAAGAGCAGGAGACCATCCCGCCTGAGCGGCACGATTGATAGCGTAGAATGCCAAAGTTCCCAGTGCAATCATCATAAAGAAGAAGGCCGCAACATACAGGGCTGCCCAAGGTTTATTTTGTAGTTGGTGTAACAAATGTTCCCCATGGTGGTCTTCGCCATGTTCAGCTCCACGAACGGAGGCTGAATGATGATGTTCTGCTTCGTGCAAATCTGCCTTATGTTCTTTGAGGTTATCATTGTTAGTAACACCGTGACCTTCTCCGTGGTCTTCTCCATGATGCGCATCAGCAACCATCGCAGAGGCTTCTTCCACGGTATCGGGTACGGTTAGAAATCCATATACCAACCCTAAAAATCCAATAACCATCAAGGAGATGGAAAAGTTTCTTAATTTATTTGTAAAAGTATACATACCGTTTTTCAATAAATTATAAGTCTATTAGGTTCTGTCTCAACTCCATTACGTGCTGAGAAATTTGCCACCTTTCGATAGCATTCACTTGTCCTGCGTGCGATCCCATTGCATTTCTCCCATACATCAAAACATGGTAAATACTTCCTGGGGTAATATCGCGATCTGCATAACTGGGTACGCCCAAGTATTTTTCTCTAGTCATCAATATACCTTGACCGTTACCTTTATTTCCGTGACAAACAGCACAATAGATGCCGTATAATTCTTTTCCTTGCTTACCATTTTCAGAGCTAATTTCAATGGGGGATTTTAAGTCAGACTTCGCTGCTTCGTAACCTTCATTATTGTCTGGATAATCATAAGGAACCCAACCTCTATTGATAGAACCTTCTACAGGAAGCTGTGCTTCGATACCGTTGGCAAAAGCGTCTGAATCTGCGTAGGTTTCATACCCAACAGGTTCATACATATTTGGAAAATATTGATAGTTGGGTTTAGTCGGGTTGAAACAAGAATGTAGGCTCAACAGTATCAGCATAAGCAACCCAAAAGAAGTTGTTCTATTCATCATCGCCTTTTTTTTGGATGGTTGTAATATCAATGGCTCCTGTTTCTTTCAACAGTATATTGAGTTCTTTTTCGTTGTCGAGCAACTCAATCTCAATTAAAAATTTATCGTCGGTAGTCAAGGGGTTTGGGTTTTCTGCTTCCTTGAAGGGCCAGAGTTTACTTCGTAAATAGAAGGTGATTACCATTAAGTGGGCGGCAAAAAATACCGTCATTTCAAACATAATTGGAACAAACGCTGGCATGTTTTCCAAATAGGAAAAACTGGGTTTGCCACCGATGTTTTGAGGCCAATCTTCGATCATAATATAATTCATCATCAAGATGGCTACCGAAAAACCAATACATCCATAAATAAATGCCATAATAGAAATACGGGTTTCAGCCAAACCTAGAGCCTTATCCAAACCGTGGACAGGAAAAGGTGTATAGACCTCTTCGATATGATGTTTTTGGTCACGTATCGATTTTACTGCAGACAAAAGTAAGTCGTCGTCGTCGTATAAAGCTTGTATTACATGATTACTGCTCATTCGCCATCTCTTAATTTTTTATACTTCTCACCAGAGGATTTCAATATGGTTTTTACTTCCGCTTGAGCAATAACAGGGAATGTTCGAGAGTAGAGTAAAAACAGAACAAAGAAAAATCCAATAGTTCCGATAAATATTCCTATATCCACGAAAGTGGGAGAGAACATCGTCCATGATGAAGGCAGATAATCTCTATGTAAGGAAGTAACGATGATCACAAATCGCTCAAACCACATTCCTATATTTACTACTATCGAAATAATAAAGGAGAATACAATACTGGTTCTCAATTTTTTGAACCACATGAATTGTGGGGAAAAGACATTACAGGTCATCATAGACCAGTAAGCCCACCAGTAAGGCCCTGTCGCTCTGTTGAGGAAAGCATATTGTTCATACTCCACACCAGAGTACCAAGCGATAAATAATTCGGTAATGTAGGCTACCCCAACAATTGAACCGGTTATCATGATGACAATATTCATCAACTCAATATGTTGCACTGTGATGTAGTCTTCCAGATTGGAAACCTTTCTCATGATAATCAAGAGGGTATTTACCATAGCAAAGCCTGAAAAGATTGCACCTGCAACGAAATAGGGAGGGAATATGGTGGTGTGCCAACCTGGGATTACCGAGGTGGCAAAGTCAAAAGATACGATGGTATGTACAGAAAGGACCAATGGAGTTGCCAATCCTGCCAAAACCAATGAAACTTCTTCAAAACGCTGCCAGTCTTTGGCTCTTCCAGACCATCCGAAGCTCAACAAACTGTATATTTTCTTTTGGAAAGGTTTGATTGCACGATCACGGATCATTGCAAAATCTGGTAACAATCCTGTCCACCAAAAGACAAGTGAAACTGATAAATAAGTGGATATCGCAAATACATCCCACAATAGGGGTGAGTTAAAATTTACCCAAAGCGATCCAAAAGTATTTGGAATGGGCAATACCCAATAGGCCAACCAAGGTCGTCCCATGTGAATGATCGGGAACAATCCAGCCTGAATTACTGAGAAAATCGTCATAGCTTCCGCAGATCGATTAATGGCCATTCTCCATTTTTGTCTGAATAATAAAAGTACTGCTGAGATCAATGTCCCAGCGTGACCAATACCTACCCACCATACAAAGTTTGTGATGTCCCATGCCCAGCCTACAGTTTTGTTTAGACCCCAAGTTCCTATACCTGTTCCTATGGTGTAGGCAATACAACCCAGTCCCCACAAAAAGGCAGTTAAAGCAATTCCAAAAACAATCCACCATTGGCGATTGGCATTTCCCTCCACAGGAGCAGCAACATCAATAGTGACATCGTGATAGTTTTTATCACCAGTTACTAGGGGTTTTCGGATTGATGCTTCGTAATGAGATGCCATATTAGTTTTTTCTAATTCTAAGATTCGTCAGTATTTCTTACAATAGCTTGATACACCACGTTGGGCTTGGTACCAACACTTTCTAGCAAGTGATACATTCTATCATCTTCTTTTAAAGTAGCCACTTGGCTGTCTTCGTCATTGATATCTCCAAAAACAATCGCACCACTGCTACAAGCATTAGAGCATGCGGTTTGGAACTCACCGTCTTTTATTGCTCTTCCTTCTAACTTAGCATCTAAAATCGTTTTTTGTGTAATTTGGATACACATAGAACATTTTTCCATCACACCTCTTGAGCGAACGACTACGTCGGGATTAAGTACCATACGACCCAAATCATTATTCATATGGTAATCGAATTCATCATTTTTATTGTAAAGAAACCAATTGAATCTCCTTACTTTATAGGGACAGTTGTTAGCGCAATAACGCGTTCCAACACATCGGTTATAAGCCATATGGTTTTGGCCTTGTCTTCCGTGAGAGGAAGCCGCTACTGGGCATACCGTCTCACAAGGAGCATGGTTACAGTGCTGACACATAACAGGTTGGAAAGCAACTTGAGGATTCTCAGATGCGTTTTCCATCTCACCAAAAGTCGTCAATGAGTCTCCCAGTCCTGAAATATTTTCTTTGGTCTGGTCGTCACCTCCAAAAGTTTCCTCTGATGAATAATAACGGTCAATGCGTAACCAATGCATGTCTCTTGACTTTCTGATCTCCTGTTTTCCTACCACAGGGACATTATTTTCGGAATGACATGCGATGACACATGCACCACAACCCGTACATGCATTTAAGTCAATAGACATATTAAAATGGTGCCCCACAGAGCGATCAAAAGCTTGCCACATATCTACCTCTGGTGAGGTAACTTCAAACTCTAAGTGGTTTTTGGAAACCTTTGGAATTGGATTCCAATATTCTTTGTCCTTGGTATTAAGGATCTCCAAGGTAGTTTCTTTGACGATATCTCCCCTACCCATCAAGGTATTGTGTAATTGCACACAGGCAAATTCATGGTAGCCTTCGGCAGGAGTTATGGTAACCTCTTGAACCGCATTGAAATCATTATAAAAAGGATAAGCATTTACGCCCACTTGCATTTCGTCTTTCAGACCTCTTCTTTCTCCATATCCAAAAGCCAGACCAACAGTTCCTTTAGCTTGACCCGGTTGAATTAAAACAGGAGCGACTATACTTTTATCTCCAACGGTAATTATAGCATAGCTGCCATTTAGAGCACCATCAGAAACGTTTACATTTTTGAGTCCAATACTTTTTGCATCGCTAGCGGCTACAGTAAGGGAATTGTCCCAAGACACCCTCGATATAGGATCAGGGAATTCTTGCAACCATGGGTTATTTGCCTGTTGACCATCTCCCATTCCAGTTTTTGAATACAATACCAATGACATAGCAGGGGCGGATGCACTTGATAGGGATTTTATTTGACTACTAACATCAAACGAAACCTCGTCATACTCAATCGCATTGGTACTTGAAAGGAAACCATCATGTAAAGTTTTATTCCAAGAGTTTCCGTTTAGTAAATTATCAGACCAATTGGACCTAATTTCTTGGTAGTAAGTATTGCTACTTCCACTAAGTTTTAAAATAATATCTTGAAATTGTTGGGTATCAAAAAGTGGACGAATGGTAGGCTGTGCCAATGCATAATGTCCTTTTTTAAACTGATAATCCCCCCAACTCTCTAGATAGTGTGGAGTAGCTGCAACAAACTGAACCGCCGCAGCAGTTTCATCTTCTTTAAGGGAAAAGGCAACGGATAATTCAAGTTGTGAAAGTGCAGTTTTAAAACCTTCGGCATTGGGAAGGGTAAAACATGGATTTACACCTGCAGTCATCAATCCTTTCACTTTACCTTTTTGCATATCGTCAATTAGTTGATCGACAGCTTCATTACTTCCTTGACGGATTAATTTGGGCTGCGCTGTGTCGATCACCTGTGATCCGAGATATTCATTGATCGCCAAAACAACTTCTTGAGCTGCTACGTCTTCAATTCCAGAAACCAATACAGCTTTAGATCTCGATCTTTTAAGTCGTGTAACAACATGGTCTACCACTTTTTTGTAATCGGTACTCAAGTCACTTGACAATGATTCACCTGTAAGCTGCGCATAAATATGTGCAATAATTTTTTTCTGTGTGGCAGGACGGGTAGGAATTCTTTTATCCGCTTTGGCACCCGAGAGGGTCATATTGGATTCAAACTGAACGTGATAGGACATTTCAGTCTTGCCGTGACTTTTTTTGGGAACCCTACTTTTGGCATAACCACTATCGTATCCACCACCTTGCCAATCCCCTAGAATGTCTGCTCCAATAGACACTATGGTCTCAGCTTTAGAAAAGTCATAATCTGCCAAAGCCCTAACACCATAAATATTTTCGAAGGCATCTAGCGCTTGGCTTGAAGACAGGGTATCATAAACCACATGGGTAACATTAGGGTATTGAGTAATAAACTTTCCAATAATCGCTTGAGTAGTAGGACTTGCATAAGTCTGCGTAAGCAGTACAATGGGTTTTTCAGAAACAGCCATTGCTTTGAGTTTAGACTCTACTTGGTTGTAAAAATCAGACCATCCAATATCCTGTCCACCTGCTTTGGGTCCCTGTAATCTATTAACATCATACATTGATAGAACAGAAGCATGAACACGTGCATTACCATCTCCCAGTGTGAATGCATCTTTGTTGTTCTCAACCTTGATTGGTCTGCCTTCACGGGTCTTTATAAGCACACTCCTAAAGTCAAAACCATCAGCGATTGCTGTGGCATAGTAATTTGCAATTCCGGGGATAATCTGTTCAGGCTGTACCACGTAAGGTACAGATTTTATTACCGGACCTTCACAAGCTGCTAAACTAGCAGCAGCAGTACTAAATCCTAAATATTTAAGAAAATCCCTGCGATTGGTATTGGAATCCCCCATTGTTTTTTCGTCCCCCAAAAATTCATCTACTGGTATTTTGTCGACGAATTCATTTTGTTCCAACTTTTGAACCAACCCATTATATTTATTTAGTTGTGCTACGCTTTTCCAGTAAACTTTATTTGATGACATAATCTTACTTAAACAAATTTAATAATGACACTTGCCACATTCTAAACCTCCCATTTGCGCCACGGTCAACTTTTCTACACCATATTTCTTGGAAAGTTCGTCATGGATTTTGGCATAATACTCATTATCCTTAACCTTGACGTTGGTTTCTCTATGACAATTGATACACCAACCCATCGTCAGTGAAGAATGCTGGTACATTACCTCCATTTCCTCAACAGGCCCATGACAAGTTTGACATTCTACTCCACCTACTTGAACGTGCTGGGCGTGATTGAAATAAACAAAATCAGGTAAATTGTGAATTCTCACCCATTTCACAGGTTTGGTGTCTCCAGTGTAGGCCTGGTTGTCTTCATCCCAACCTACAGCATCATATAATTTTTTAATCTCTTTAGTATAAAACTCTTTGGTGTAACCATTATCTAGATCTTCTTCTCCATTATACTCGGCGATGTTTTTGTGACAATTCAT